>JAABUP010000446.1_pt1 | contig 91751 bp, 120 predicted proteins | sample 5559201 | NCBI WGS metagenome assembly JAABUP01 (sample SAMN10711887, study PRJNA513373) | rock metagenome | isolation source: Antarctica rocks | place: Antarctica | reverse complement strand
CAGCAAGAGTATGATGTACATCTAGTTGTGCTTGCAGGCGTGAGTTCTGTGACTGAAGAGGAGGTACAGCGTGCCTTTCAGCAGGCTGTGCACAGCAGCAGTGTGCCTGAGGCTGCGAGTCCAGGAGTGCAACTGGCCACAGCCATACATGACACAGAGATTGACAGATTGCTCCAGAAGCTGGTGTGTGGGGAGGTCGAGTACAACCCCCATGACCCTAGCAGGCATGCGCATCCTCAAACCTTGCCTTGCAAAGCAGCAGCAATGTGGTCACCACCCTGCATGATTGATACCAAGACTTACTTGGTCTGTACAAGTACTTGACAAGAGACACTCATTATGCTGACTGCTGCTTGCTCGTTGATATTTACCTGATCTTGGGTCTAAGGTTGAAGCAAATTTAATAAAGGATGCTTTGGCAAGGTTATCTTGAGTACAGGCTGCAGCATGACATGCACCCCTACCTGCACTGCAGTGGGTTGCCGCCAGCGAGCTCCCTATTCACGGACAGCGAAGCCAGCAGCGAGGCAGAAGATGAAAAGGCTACTGTATCAGGCCATGCTTCTGCTCACGAGGTGCCAAGCTTCTCAGATGCAGCAACGGTGCATAGCAGCAAAGGCCCAGTGCAGCATCAGCGGGCACCTGGCGCAAGTGCTACTGGCAGACATGCTCTGAAGCTTGCATCTGAATCAGAGGTACAACAGTCATCCAGATTTTTTGCATAGCAGAAAGAGCGCACATGCCTTAACATGTAGGCACTATCCACCGTTTGTAGATCAGCATAGTCAGCAAACGGATATAGCATTACAAGGTCAACATGGCGTCGATAAACACAAGGTGCACCTACATGCTTGTCTGCTACCAACTGACTTACTGAATTGAATGCTGCATGATGTTCGCTTGTTTCTTGCAGAAGACGCAACAACATCCTCAGAGCCAGCAGGTCTGTGTGAGCAATCAACAAGCCACAAGCCAGACAAAGAGCATCACAGGAACATACATACGGCATCGGCAGACTTCCCGATTAGCAAATCGCTTTCAGAGGCATGCTGATTATGATGCTGACAGTGTTGTTGCCGAGGAGTTTGATGACTGGCGTAGTGCTAGAGCAAAGCTCAAGAGCAGATCACAGCAGGGAACATATTGCCATAAGGGAAATTTTTGCAGAAATAGCTTCAACATTTGAGGGTGAAATGAGGTTGACTCGAAAAGATTCGTTTTTACATTCAAAAACCTGAAAGTTGCAGAAATTTTCCTGAAGCAGACTTTGACACTCTACAACTACACAGGTACGTGCAGCAAACAGCTGTCTGCTAAGCATTGATATACACACTTAATTCAAAGACAATACATGTACATGAATCTGGAAGTTCTTCTCAACAGAGATGCTCGTGGCTAGCGTCTTTTGCAGGACTTGACAAAAAGACACAAGTGCAGTGGTAAAACCCAACAGTCAAACAGAATTGGCATAGTAGGGGACAGGCGCTGAGTAAATACATGATCAACAGGAATACAGTGACATCACCTAAATAAACTGTTAGCTTTGCCGTATGATACACAGCCAAAGGCTGGAATGCGTGTTGCTACATGTTGCCTAATGCAAATCCTAGTCAGCGTGTGATGTCAAAGATCAAGCTGTTGTTTCTCACGAACAGCAGCTGCAGCACGTCTGTCATATTCGCGGGCCAGCTCATCTCTTAGTTGTGCAGCTTCCTGCAAACCATAATTGTGTTAGATGTTGTTATTCATGAGGTTTCTCTGAGACACAGCTGGAAATCAACCTTACCTCAAGCCTTGAGTCATGAAGCGCTGCTTCAAGCTGAACCACAAGACGCACAGTCCGATCAGTATTCAGAACTCCCTCAATTTTATCCTTCAGCCTGTGAACAGAACAGGCATGAGATTGAAGGCAATTTGAGCTTCGTCAATTTGCAAAGCAATCAGCAGAATGAACAGTTGGACCGACTTACTTCAGTGCATCAGCATATCTCTCCTCAACAATGGCCAACTGCAGATGCAGCTTATCAACCACTGTTGGATCAGGGAAGTGCATGAGAAGGTCTTTGCAGCTCCTGGTGATTTCAGAGGTGGTCTGGGTAGTTGGCGGTCGAAATTTTTCAGGCTGACATCCCATTCTGTTGGCAACCTGCTTGTGTACATAAATTGGAGCATCAAAGCGAACAGCCATGTTGATGGCATCAGAGGGCCTGGCATCCACATCTATCTCATGGCACACTCCTTGTTGACTCTTTCTGCCCCTTGAGAAATGTATTCTCGCAAAGTAGGTGTTTGCTACAAGGCATGTGATCCTGACTTTTGACACCTGTATACAGACAGTGAGCTTTAGAGGCAAAGTCAAACAAAACTCACAGCTTCATATGTCAGCAGCGCTCACCCTGTAGCCAAGCATCTCCAAAGAATGCTTCATTAAGTCATGAGTCATGGGACGCGTCTGCAACACAAACGACTTTTAGCTGGCCTTGCACTAGACAGGATCTATTTGCAATGTCACAGCAGCTGTGGAACGTACTGAGGGTTGCCTCTGCATCTCCTGAAGGAGGGCGGTACTTTCATTGTCACCTGTACAACAGCACAAAAAAATGACGAAAGCCACGAGACGACTTCGGACTGCAGGAGTGATCTAGCTGCTCACCCACGAAGACAGGCAATATGTTCCCTCTTCCGTCCAGCATTTTCAACAATAGCATGCTTGAATCTTTGTCTGTCCTCTCAACTGCGAACGCCGACAAGGTCTGCACAGGAATCTTGGAAGCTCGGAAAGACAGCCTCAACCATTTCCCCACCTCTTTCTACTTTGGCCTCGACATACTCCGTGAGATTGAACTCTCCGCTAGTGTCAGCCCCATTTGAATCTTGAGGAGCTGCCTTTCGCAGCGAAGACAACCGCTTTGCAGATCCGCATCTGCGAGCACTCGCTAAAAATGCCTGACTGTGTGTGACGCAAGCTTGCTCATGTGACCCAGCTAGTCTGAGCGACTGCACCCCACAGGCTCGCCTGCTGTCAGCACACAACGCAGGCAACTGCGCTGTCGCGACAGTGTGCGTGATGCAAGATACAGCGCTCAACATGCTGACCCGCAGAGGCAAACCGCTGCAGCTACAGCATGAAGATCAAAGTTAACACTTGCGAGGCAAATTTGCAGCGTCAGCAGTGGCAAGAATTTAAACTCAAGATCGAGGTGGTGCATGACTAATCCGCATGATGAAGCGCAGCATGACTTGCATCAGCTCAGATGTTGACGACAATACTTGCGGCACTCGAGACGTTGTGTAACGGTCATCAGGTCAGTGGCTGACGAGTTGCAATCTAGCGTGCATGTGCTAAGCTGGCGCCTGCACGGACTTGTCTTTGGACAGCACGAGTGATCAGTTGGCCATACCAGCGGACGCCTGCATAACGTCACGACGCGCACTTGATGCGCTCATTTGGGCAGACAGTCTTCTTTGTGTTTCTCCTGGGCATCGGCTCGGCAGCAAGCATCAAACATAGGACACTAGCAGACGGCACAGTAGTGCAAGTTGAGGCAGTGCCCGGTGTGCCTAAGTGGCACCTGTTCCCTCACTTATGGTCATACAACGCCGTCGACGTCTCTTGTCCTGACCAACAGGTAGAGCAAAGCAGCTCCGTCAACTCTGCTGCAGGGTTTCCTGTTCAGGCATGCTTCCCAACCCTGCAGGACTTCGACGTCTTCTTTGCAAATGATGAGGATATCTTGCTTGACAAGGTTTCTAATGGAGACACAGCCTGGTGCGGGATGGAGCGGCTGTTGTCAGGGCATCGCCACAAGTGCAGCGTCAGCTTCACACCATTTGAGACAACTTATGTTGGTGTAGTTCCAACCAGGGGTCGCCACCTTTTTGCTGCAGGTGTTTGCTCCCTTCTAAGCCTTACCAAGTGGGTATGACTTGTTGCAAAGCAAGGATGGAAACCAGGCACCAAGGCACTCATGCATCATGAAAAAATGAATGATGCATCACTAACACTCTTAGCATTGCAAGCTCCTCATTACACAATTCTCAACAATGCATGAGATACATGAATGCACAACAAGCAACCTTTTGCTGCATGCACAAATAGATGGAATGAAGTCTACTGCACTTCTTGGAGTATACAAGTCCTGTGATGCCAAGCAATAGAAAGCCAAGCTTTGGGCGCACAGTACAGCTACTTGTATCCTGCCATTGATTTCAAACTGAACTCATATTTCACAATCAGCAAGCTTCCACAATGATGTGGCCCTTGAGGCAAGATGACTGACCTGCAGGTGAAGTGAAATGCAATCTGGAGACATCAGAGCAGCTGTCAATTCCTCTCATCATTGCTGGCATCCTTGGTGTGGGCCTCTTTTTCAACGCTGGGTTACTCAGCCAGTCCCTGTCCTTCCGCATTACCACCGGCAGTCTCACATTCATGCTGCTGGCTGTTTTGGTGCTTGTCTTTGTGCTAGCAAGGTGAGGCAAGAAAGCTTTGCCACCATAATGTGTCCTACATCAATACCAGCCATTATTGCATGCACTGCTTGTACGACATGTCATGCACTGCCATCCCATCAGCAGAAAAGAAAACAAACATTTGTGCTTTTCAGCGATCATAACGGGAACCTCCTGAGGAGCTTCACATCAGGAGCGGCTTTTGATGCACTTTGTAGCTTCTGCAGCACTGCTCTCATGTTGTCAAGAGGGCCTTGGCATGATGCTTTAGTAATTGCGCCATCTTTTGAATTGTTGCCTGCTAAGCGTGCATCAAAGCTGGCCGAGCTATACACAGACATACATTTGGCAGAGATTGACAGAGCATGACAGGCACAGCGACACAGACTTGACTAATGGTGTGCAGCCCATACTGCAAAGCAAGTTGCCTTCTGTGTGATATACATGGAGCTATGGGGATCTCACTTGTTGCTTGGTAATGCTTGTAGGATGACACCAAACAAGAAGAGTATGGCTGCAGCGTTTGCTGTGTTTGGTAGCAGCGTCTCAGGTCTGGTGAGGTACCTGTTTGGCCGCTGGATTCCATCTTGGCAGCAGCTGGTCTATAATAAGGTAAAGTATAATGACACATCCAACCGCCATTAGCACTGCACTGAGCACGTCTGTTGCAGCAACTTTGCATTGGGTTGTGTTTGTGTCAGAGCCAGCCTGCCATGGGGTGCATAGGGGCACCCCATGGGAACCCAATGTACCCTCAGTTGAAGCATGGATCTGCTTTGTGTCCTGACTGTATTCAAGATGTGTAATGCTGCTTGGTCTGTCCCGAATTGAATGTCTCACTCAAAGGCTTGCTTGTGTTCCTGCAGCTGGCGTGGGCCTATGTCTTTCTCTCGGGGCTGAGCGGCGCAGCCCTCACCTATTACTACGATGATGAGGGCAACGTGAAGCTGCTCAATATCTTGAAGTATGGGCTGATGCTGCTGGGGTTGGGACTGGTCTTCTGCAGCACCAGCATGACAGAAGCCTCAGCAACTTTGTGTGTGCTACTGCTGGCCTCACTTCCTGCATCAGTCATCTGGGATAAGAGGTACTCAGACATGTGCTCGTGTCTGCCCATGCCCAGCACATATGGTGCATCTGCACTGTCACACAATGCATGATGTGTAGATCTGCCCTCTGCAGGAAATACTGCAATGCAATTGTGTCCATTGACAGGCCACTGGCTCCTCTTCATACAGCTGTTCCGCTACATGCGTGATGCTCTGAACAAGCCTGTCTGGAGGGAACTGACTTGCGTCGCACGTACCTGATGCCTGCTGGCTAAGTACACGTATTAATTATTATCATTATTATACATCTGTTCCCTCAATCACTCCTACTCTCACTGTCTCAATGTACTCCCTCAATCCCTTCTTTGTTTGTTCATTCCTTCATGCCATGGTACAGATTGTTATCAAGTCTCAAAACGCAAGCTGGCACAATAGATGCCTGTTGTGTCTGACTAGCATACACCCCCACTTATTTTGCCAATGTTTGATGACATGAGCAATGCTCGGCGTTCTTTATGCGGACATCAGTCACGCATCCTTTACGACTACATTACTATACAGCAAAAGTCTGCTTGTGAATCTTCAGGCAACAGCGCATCAAGGACACATGGGCAGATGTGAAGGAAGCTGGCAAGCAGCAGCTTCAGCATTTTCAGGAGGAGCCAGCATTGCAGCCGGCCTTGGACTTGTCCCCTCACCAGGATGCGTTCACACAGAAACGAGAGCCTCAGCCTGCTTTCTCCCAGACCCCAGGCATGCATCTGCTGGACACTTCCTGCAGGTCATTATGTAGACAGTCACCATGACAGTTGGGCATCGTGATCTTTAGTAAGTGCCACATAGTTGCTGTATAAAGCAAGTGACCCAACACACTAGAGTTACCAAAGTTCTGAGAGATCAGAACGACACATGCTCACCGTCTTTGCCCACATCATCAAAGTTGACAATGACAGCAATCTCCAGCACCCATAGACAGGCTGCCTTGTAGGCAGGGCCAATAAACAGGGCCTTAGTTGAAAGCTTGCAATGATCAGGATAGCCAATGTGCCAAAGGCTGCCTTGCCTTGCCTGTCTCACGCTGTTCACGCACTGCCAAGCAAACTCCTAAAACCTGAGAGGCAAAGTTTGCTCACGCCATGGGGTTGCAATGCATTCCATCATATCTGTTCATGCATGTATGCAGTAGCAGGCCAAGGCATCTGAATCAGCGCTGTGTGGATTGGTACAAGCTTTTTGCTCAAAAACATGCTATCTTGCATCTGTCATGTCCACACTAGGTGTAACAGCTATTTCTGCACCTAGCAGCATGCGTATGAACTCTTTTTGGTAGTCCTGGTAGTTTGGTCACCAGGAGTGATGTCAATGATGCCAACCAAGCAGTTCCCAATGACATCGCCTTTGACTTTGTTCCACTGGAAAAGGTCGAAGGTGATGTCATTGGTAACTGCTTGGTTGGCATCATTGACATCATTCCTGGTGACCAAACTCCCAGGATTGTTGTGGTGGGGGGCTGATGATTTTGGTCCATCAGAGGTATGCTGCTGGTTGTAGTTTGTCACACATGTATATTTGACAGTGGTCTTTTGTGGGTTTACTTTTGTGAAGCTGTGATCATGATGATGATGATGATGTAGCATGACTGTATGATCACGACATGGTGATGCCATGATGTTAAGCTTTTGGTTCATTCAGTAATAAAGTATGCCTGAATGGACAGCATGTATATCAGAATGGACAGCACAGGTCTTGACAGCATAAGGCGCAGATCATGTGCGCAGCTGACGTGGAGTGTTTGCAAGTCTGCAGGGTCTGCAAAGCCCAGGCAAGCATCCACCTCTGGATGGAGGCATCCAGCTTCAGACACACCCCTGCCTGGGGAGTATGAGGCTAGCACACCCCCTGCCCCCCAATCCTCAGCCCAAAGCCCCTTGCCCACCCCTAAACATCAGGCTCCCGGCCAAGACAACATCAGTCCATTGGTGCAGAGGTGCAGTCTTGTGGGCAACATCTTGCCTTGTATCTGACTTACTTTCTACCTGACATGCTTCAGCTGCATGCTGCATGGCAAGCTTCGGCATGACATCTGTGACAAAGCAAAATGCATGACTGCATGATGTTGTACCTGGGCTTCATTGCATGAGTTTTTGGCTTGGAACATTTGTCACTGGTGTGCTGTTACTGTTGTTGTTGATACATGCAATGTGGGCTGACAAGGGTTTTTGGACTGGCCTGCTGTGATGTTGTGTGTAACGCATTCCGTATGCTTCTTGTACTTGGCGTGCCTTTACACCTAGCACTGCTTTGGGCTTTCTGGCAACAGTTACATGGTCTCTAGGTTGAGAGTCTAGCATCAAAGATGGCGCTTAACTACTGTTGGCCAAGCGTCATTGACTCTGTGTGCAGGGGCTACATATTGAATGAGATGACAGGCAGGACCATCAAGCTGAATAGCGCAACGTACAACAAGCTCGTTGCCAATGGGCATGTCGTGGATAGAAAGAATGGGGTGCTCACACCTCCTAGTAAGGCTGGTGATGACTCAGATGACACTGACATAGACCAACAGCCTTCTTACACACCGTCCAGATCAGCCAAATCTAGACTTTCCTCTGGACGCGCTCGCAGGGACTGAATCATGTACATAAGCAATGTTGCGGCGCTTGCCTTTCACGTAAGACACGCCTGTAAATACTTTATTGAAAGCGTTTGAATTAAGGCATTGCATACTCGGGATCTGGAAAAAGTCAGTGTCACAAGCTTTGGGCATCTGCAGCACTGTCAAAGTACATCTCAGAGAACAGCAGGACCATGTTGTGCTTTACACCCGTTCTGTTCTGATACCACTAACCGAGTAAGGAAATCTGCTTGTGTAGGCTTGTGCTGTCATAACTGCAACATGCTTGTGATGGAGCACCTGCAGCAATATGTACTGTTATATCTGGTGTTGAGGCGCTTCTACCAGCTGTCTGTGCCTGCTGCACAGCTGATGTGCATTATGCGCTGCTTCTGTGACATCAATATTACATGGACATGGTACAAGCTGACCAGCGAGTTTTTCCAAGGCCAGTGTAAGGCTGCACCGTGTTTAGCTTACTCTTGCTGAGGTACAGGAGCATGCCACACATCAGATTGTGATGCTCTGCACAGCTGTTTCTCAGTTGCACAGCACTGTGTCGAGCAAAACGTGATACGCAGACATTGCTTGAATGTCCTGCACAGCTGCTGTAGTCAAAGACTCAAACGCTAGCACGATCTCCAGCCAAGGCAGTATGCTAATGACAACAGATGCCCTGTGAGGCATCAAAATACTGTTGACATGCAGAAGCAGGGTTCATTGGGTCCAGGTCACATGATGCATCATGCAATGGACACCTGGTGGTTCCTCTTGACAGCCACACGCAAGTGAATGCGATTGCTGCATTGGTGTTCTAGTCCATCAGCTGGCTGATCTCGAAATAAAACAGTCATGCACTGTGTCCCCACAGCCAATACTTGCTGGCACACATACTAGGCTCTTGTGTTTGTGTTTGTGCTTGGCATGCTTTTCCTTCTTCTCTTTCTTTTCCTTTTTGTGCTTTTTGTCTTTCTTGCCCTTCTTGCCATGCTTGCTAGCAGCCAGCACAGCCAGCGCCTCCTCTACACTTGTGATGTGGAGCCCAGCTGCAAACAACAGTAACAAGTGAGCAGAAAATGGGTGACAGCCAGCAGTGCTTGGGGATTGTGTGCACCTGCTGCAAATTGTTAGTAGGTTGTCCTGTGAAGCTGCTAGTCACAACTATGCTTGTGGCTCTGTTCAATACAAGCTTCACCTGATGACAGCCTCTGTGGCAAGAACATACATTTGCATAAATGTCAAGCAAGTCTTCAAACCCATGCAGAACATACTGCAGACAATACCGCAGAACATACTACCAAGACACAATGACAGCATCGACAAACAAAAGCAAGCTCTTGTATATTGCATGAGTTCTTCAGATGCTGCAGACCTTCAGTGCTCCATGACACCCAAAAGCTGGACAAGCATTAAACAAAACAAAAAAGATTGACTAGTCACCTTCTGAGCCAGGAGCTGCAGCAGCGCCAGTGTTAGTCATCCAGGCGGGCTGGACCATGTCTCTTCCTCGACCCATGGGTGCAGCAGCATCATTGCCTTGCTGACCTGGGGGGTCCATGTGATCCACCTCATCACCAATCATGTCATACTGCTGCCCATCCCGAGTGAAAGCTGCCTTCAGGGCGGCATTACCTGCTGCCAGGTGACCCCATTCCACCTTGCCACCTACAAAGTGAATGAACAGCCACTCAAAGTTGTGAATTTGCAGTATTTGCAGCATCAGCTGCTGCTGACAGCTAAGAATTCAAGCTGAAAGCAGCTTGCATGCTGAAATTTACAGCAGTGGGTATGCATGTTGCTCAGGAGGTGTTATGTTCAGTGTTGATCTCAGCACGCTATGGTGATTGTTTTGCTTGAACAAAAGCAGAGAGCACCATTGTGAAGAGCCTGCTCTGGCAATAATGCTCGCCCAATAAACTGTCTTGTCTGCAACTTCATTAAGAAACAAAAAATATGGCTTGCTCACCTGCTGCCTCACCAACATGACCGCCTACCGCTCGGCGGCCCCCAGGGCCTGCAGGACCCCCCTCACCTCTGGGCTGAAACTTGGTCCCATGTGGGTCCATATCTACTCCATCTTTCTGCGAAACCAGCTTAATGGAGGCTCCTATCTTTGGACCCCTGCATCAATGCAGCATACAACACATGAGGTGGTTACTGCAATTGCAAAGCATAGCTGCTTGTCCTGTGGACATGCCATGGACTTGTTACTTGAGACTCTGTGACATGTATTCTCTGTAGCAGCCCATGACTGTACAGAAATTGATGAAAAGGCTGATCCTCTGTCAAGGTGAACATCCAGTGTCTGCAAATTGCCTGTTGCGCTCCGCAAACAGCCTGTTGCGCTCATATGCTGATTGGCACGCTGCTTCATCAGAATAGCTGCAGTCTTGGTGACAACAAGGGCACCAAAGCACAGGTGAGCAAACAGCCAGATTGACAATCACTTCAATTGTCATGTCCAGAAGTAAGGCAGCAGCACAATTACACAGGTTCAAGCTGACAACTTAGTTGAGTAAATATATCGGTTTGTTACCCAGCAAGTCTGTGAAACGTTTCAGGGGATCTGACAAAAGCAGTAAAGTTGGGAATACTAATCAGGGGGTTGTTGTGATGTTGCCAGACACTGCAGCCCTGGCAGGTGGTGAGGCTACCTAGGGGATGACAGTGGGGTAGCCCTGCTCATGCAAGGCAGGCTGTTCCTCTAGCAAAGAGACTGCCCTCAATCATATGGTCAAGATGGAAGAGGGTAATTATCTTTGCACATGTACAATAGCCATAAGGCAGGCAGGTTGTAACACTCTGCATTCCAGATGATGAGTGAAAACTCAAAAATATGCTGAGACAGACCACTCAGGTGTGGCAGATCTAAAAGTCAGCTGAATGTTATTGGTGACCACTGACCAAAGACAGCTTGGGACCGCACAAAGAAGCTCCAAAGAAAGCCCTGGTAACCTCCGGGCAGTCAGACTGTTGGAGAGGTTTGGAGAGGTTTATAGAGGTTTACCGGCCAGATCCATCATCCTCCTTGATCTCTACTACCTTGACATACACCTGCTCCCCAACTGCAACCACAGCGCTGAGGGCAGCAACCCTCTCTTCATCGGAGTCCTCCTTACCAATGTCCATGCCATCTGCCACCTGTCAGCATGCCACAGAATGACCATTGACGAGATGGGCGTCGTGCACACCATGGTGGATTGCATTACAGTGCTGCCAGCATGCGGGCTTCTACTCAAAGGAATGTACAACTTCAAGCATGATGGAGATCACAGAAGGATTTGCAACTGTGCACATAACAGACAGACATGTGTAATCTGTGGCACGAGTGCAGACAGCATGCTGCAGACAGCAATGAAAGGGATGGGCAGCCCAGCAGTGAACAGCTTCAGGCATGATGGAGATCATACAGGAAAAGTGCAACTGTGCACATAACAGACAGACATGTGTAATCTGTGGCATGAGTGCAGACAGCATGCAAGAAGCAGCAATGAAAGGATGGGCAGCCCAGCAGTGAACAGCTTCAGGCATGATGCACAGCGGACCTGCCAATCGGCACCTGAGACAGATGAACCAGCGCATTGGATCTGAACCCTTCCATTTGGACAAAGACTCCATACGGCTTGATGCTGCGTATGCTTGCCCTTTGCACACTGCCAATGTCGGGAGGGGTGTCACTGACAGGACCCCTGAACCCCCCTGGAGGCCCACCACCACCCCTGGGGGCCCCCTGAGCATTGCTGGGGTCTAGGTCTGTGCCATCTTCTTGCGACACTGCCTGTAGTTATTGTGCGTGGTGTGTTGGCATTTGAGATGACCACTGTTGCAGCATGATGCCAACTTCTGGCTGTAAGGCAGCGAGCTTGCAATGCTTGTGCAGATTACCTTCATGCTGCATGCGACTTTGAAAGCTCCATTACCCTCTTCCCTTACTTCTGTCACCTTGACCCAGACCTGGAATTTCAGTCAAGCTGTCAGCACGCTGTCTGTAGACGCGACAACAATTACCCAGTTCCACCGTGTACAACAGGCTTAACTGGTTCTCTTGTATACTGAGAATTACTTCAACAGGGTGCACTGTCTATTGGACCAGTACTTTCAAAATCAAGGGTACACAGGTGATCACCTCTGAGCCTGGAGGAGCATAAAACTCCATGGCCTTTACTTTCATGTCATCTTCGTCCTCTCTAGTGAGACTCAACTCGTCTGCAACCTGACTGCTGTGCACCATGCCATGCCTTCTAAATCCGGACAGCGCCACAAAGACACCAAACGGGCGCACTGACTGCACTCTTGCTCTACAAGCATAACATCCAGCACTGAGCATCGGCACTCAAGACTTGTTCTCAATAGTACACTGCTTCCTGCTTGCAGAGCAGACAGTGCGTGCCGCCTGCACCTGGACGTGAAGCTGACCTGTGAATACTCAGGAGGTCGGGGGGACCGTCGCTGAAGGTTTCTCTTACGGGCTGCCTACTATCGTAACGGGCGTCGGGCCTGGAATCATGCTCAAAGTGTTCTGAAGAACGTGCATGTCCGCTGCTGTGAACCCTGACAGGCGAACGACGCAAGTTCTGGGGCGATCTGTCTCGTCGACGAACGCGTGGGGAGTCATGTAGTCTGCGCCCCGAACGCGGCGGCTCACGGGATGTACGACGACCGTCTCTCCTGTGATCTCTGCTCCTGCTGCGATCGCTACGAGATGCTTTCGCTCTAGAGCGTGGCGGCGACCTGCTGTCCAAGCTTCTGCCAGAGCTGCTTTCGGACCTTGATCGCTTTCTTGCCATGGTAACAATCTAAAACAAGTACGGCCTGTCTTGCAGATCATGCGACAGCGGAGTGTGTTGCTTGAGCTTTAATACTTACCCAACTAATTTACCGATTCTACCATGCTACGGCCATACCATCCAGAAAGTACCCCTTCTCGTCCGATCAGGGAAGTCAACCTGGATTGGGCTCAACCAATACTCGGCTGAGTGATCGCCCGGGAACCTTGAGTGCTGTAGTGTTTTTCTTTTAACGTATGTCCTGGTGCTATTGCACAATCTGGCATGCGTGGCTTGCTGCAGAGGCACAATTAGACATGTGCTCATGTAGATCTGCCATAAGCAACTCAAACTCAGTGTTTTCCTTTTGAATTGTGTCCTGGCTGGGCCTTTTGCACAATCTGGCAAGCATGGCTTGCTGCAGAGGCACAATTAGACTTGTGCTCATGTAGCTCTGCCATAAGCAACTCAAAATCAGAATGGGATGCCACCGTTGTTCTTACTGTGGCCTTGACACGCTAGTATCATCATCATGCCACCTCAGTTGACTTCTGTTGCTGTGGGTCTTGACACACTAGTATCATCTTAATTACCACGCGGCTACCAACCAACGGGAGCCGTCAAGTATGTCAGCAATAGCACACAGCAAGGACTGCAATGACATGATTTGCAGATGTTCATACAGCCACCACAATGATAATCTACATAAGGTACCGTCTACAATTATCATTCGAGCCCACCACACACAACAAAAGTCAATAAACACCACTGTCATGGCAACAGTCTGCCCACGTTTATTGTACACCTTGTGCCTAGACCATGTGTCAACACATACATACCGTACGGTAAGCTTGATGCAAACTTTCTGAGGCACCCTGCCCTCTAAAAGTTGCCAGAATGCAAACCACCCCTTGAAGCCCACATGCGTACATCTGATAAGCTGCTGTGCAATAGACGCACTGCTCGCCAGCTTTGTGTATATATCTCAGAAGCACTTCTACTCACAGAGGGCGCTATCTGGCTATGCAGGTTGCACTCCCTGTGGTGCCTGCAACCCAGCCACTTGCTGACTGTCTCCCACTTGCTGACTGTCTCCCCCTTCAGTGGTGGCAGATGCCAAGGGCTGCCCCTGCTACCCTGCTGCAGCATTATCAACAGAACTGGCTTGCTGATCTGTGGCTGTGTGAGAAGGGCCTCTGCCTGGAAAACAACATGCCTTTTAGACATGCAGGTTTGCTTGATGCATCAAATCACAGCATGGCTTGCAAGTATCCTGATGTCCCCAGCATGCAATTGCACAGCAACTGACTGACATGCTGCAGTATATGTTGATTTGACACTTGAGCTCATGCAGGGTGAAAACACAGATTTTCCTTCATGCTGGGCAATGGACATGTGCAACAGGTCAACTGGCAATTGCCTGTGAGAGCAGACATCTGCAGGGCATGTCAGGCATAAATTCAGGGCAGACCACAGCTGTTGTCAAGTTGGCAACATTCAGTAGGCTGCGTTTGTGGCCATCGCAAGTTTCCGTCCATTCATTGTCAGACCCTTGCATGCAAACACAAGGCAATGGTGCTTGCACTTGTTGTATTGTGTCAAGACTAAGCAGCCGAAGACACACCTGCTTGCGTGGTAGTGGTAGGAAGCGCAGGCTGCGCTTCAGAATCTGCTATAAAAGGTGCAGATCCAGGAGCCTCTGCAGGAATCTGCTGATACACAGCGCCTGGAGGGAGCTGTGGTGCTGTCAACAGGTAGCCAAAACCCATCTGGTAATCCGGCATCATTCCTGCCTGCTGCTGCATACCCCCACAATACTGGGGGTACACCCCAATGCCAGCCTGCAGGGGGCCAGCAGCCTGCACACCTGGCTGTAGCATTGCGCCACTCTGGCTTGCCGTGTCAGTCGTCTGTGCCCCTGATCCTGTGGCTGCAATTGATGCCATTGGTCTCGCAGCTGTGGAGTCTGAATGCAGAGGTGGCGCAGCTGTGGCAAGCAGAAGAGGAGTGGATGTCCCTGGCAGGCTGCTTATTGCAGCAGCACCGGCTGGCAAGGCATATGAGACTGGGATTGTTGAGTAGCCATAGGGCATTGGTTGAGCGTAGGGCACTTGACCAGGTATGAAGCCATGGTACTGAGCTGCACCAAACGGCCCCAAGGCTGGTTGGAGCAGCCCTTGCTCATTGCCTGTCGGGCCCATGTGTGGCTGAAAGAAGCTGGGGATGTTTGGATCAACAGGAGCCATCCCAGGGTGCTGTGCATGGGGCATTGCAGCTCCTGTTGCCATCTGCAAAGCCTGCTGCTGGGCAAGGGTTTGAGGCAAACTCTGAAATTGGGTAGGGTACTGTTGCAGTAGGTGTGAGCGAATAGGGTGCAGGTGGCGGCCCATGCCTGACATCTGGTAGACCTGGCCCTGGGGCTGCTGGGCGTAGCCCTGCAGGGGCTGTGCATGTGCCTGGGCACCAGTGTGTGGCACACTGAGAGGCACCAAGGATTGGTGCAAGGCACCAGGCCAGCTGCTTTGACCTGAAGACAACACGCAGATGTCTGCAAACATCTGTGTTCCTGAAACAACAGCGTCCAAATCTGGAAGGACTGAAAACGAAACATCGTGACATTGACAATACACTAGCCTTCATTTGCATGTCAGCCTTCATTTGCAACCACAGCAGCAAGCCTTCAAAGATGAGTATACTCAAATTGCGCCAGGCTCTAAGCAGAAGTCAGGACACCTCACCTGCAGCTACAGTCTGAGCAGCATCACTTCGCAAGTGAGCAGCCTGATCTGCTGCTCCCATGGCTTCATTGCCAGCAGCGCCCACAGCAGGCTGTTTTGCATCACCAGGCCTTTCTGCACCAGACCCTCTGTCTTGCTGGGTCTCCTGTGACTGCACAACACCTTGATCACGAGGCTCTACTTGAGCCTGTGCACTGTTGTCCTGATCAGGCTGCTTGGAAGTGGCCTGGGCACTGTCTGGCTCAGCCCCTTCACTCAGCCTGCTGCCTGTGCCATTGGCTGTCTCGCTGTCTGAGGCTTTGTCAGCTTCTATGGCTTCGAACAAGTAGTGGAAGCGGTCAACCTTGGGTTTTTGGCCTGGCTTGCGGCCCAGACGGGAAGTACGCTCACGCTTGCGACGAGGCACATCACCACCTATGGCCTGCAGCAGATGTGCACCTGTTTACCCTATCTTGTCTGTTTGCTCGAGGGGCATTACATTCCTATCATTGAGATGGTTGTCACTGTGGGTATGCAGCAACCAACAACTATTGGCACTGGTGACTTGCGTCCACAGGATCCAAGTACACTTTGACAGTTGGCAGCCAATCTTTGGCATCTTTGCCACACTGCTCATGCTGTCACACTGCTCATGCTGTCACACTGCTCATGCTGCCACACTGCTCAGCCTTGCCACCCTTAGTAGGCTTGGATTGACCGGCACTGTTCTGACTGCAGAGCTGATAATCACTTGCCGGACAGGATTGCGTATGACCAAGTAGTGCCTCCAAGCATTCTGCCTGACTTTGCTGGGAGCCCGTGTCACTCCTGATCAGAGCTTCATCAACAATAGCCGCTGATGAAGCTGTGATCAGGAGTGACACAGACTCCCAGCAAAGTCAGGCAGAGTGCTTGAAGGCACTACTTGGTCATATGCAATCCTGCCAGGCAAGTGATTAACAGCCTTACAGTCATGACAATGCTAAGCCCGGTGAGTGAAGTTTGGCAATCCTGAGCAATAAAGCAAAAATGCCACAAACTGGCTGCTGACTGTGAATATGTATTGTGATTCTGTGCAAACAAAAAATCGGTGGCAATAATTGTCACCTAAATGGAGGATGACGCGCAGAAGTGATGAACCCAGTTTAGCAAGGATCAGATTGTGATGCAAGCACTGTTTGCTGCTTTGAGGATACAGTCCTGAGACAGATACAAAACGTAGTGATGGTTGAACTGCCAGGCAAGAGCTTGTTGCAATGCCGCAGAGTAATGATAATGATAATGATAATGATAATGATAACGATAATGATAAGAAGCAGAGTGAGGTGAGAATTGCATCATGTGCCGCTCAGAGAGGAGACTAAAGATAATCCTACAGGTGAAGACAAACATGAGGCTACAAGAATTCAGCCCACTGATGGCGGAAACAAAGATGGGCCCACCGGTGAAAACAAAAGATGAACTCAGTTGAGGCAAAAGATGAGCCCACAAGATCGTGAAAGAAACAGAGTCATCCTGATTCAACTCAGAGCACCAAACTCATTCAGGTGAGCAGCAGTAGCAGTCATGTTCAAGCACAATACAGACTCACAAGATGATGCTGCAGCAGACAGGGTTGCTGCTACAACAGCAGGTGTGATAGGCAGCTGTGCACCTGCTTGGGAGAGCTGGTGTCTTCTGTATCTCGTGCAGGGGCTGTGCTGTCAGATCGAGGGCTGTCTGCCTTGGCTAGCGCCTGAAGGTGGGCCACACATACGGTTAGCAACCAGACACAAATCGATAGGCCCAAGGCATCATAGGGGTTGGTGCAGAGCCAGTGCATGTTGTCAGTGGCGTGCGTATCAGCAAGGCATTGATATGCAGGCACAGAAGCATGCGCTTGATGGCAGCTTTGTAGTGCAAAGCTGAAAAATAGATGCACGCGTGTGTGCTTAGCAGTGGTGGGGCTTTCTACCTCAATGCAAGGTGTGCTAACGATGCACTTGACCCATGTGACCACTACACAGCTGCGTCAGATCTTCTGACCTGACGCTTGCTGTGTCGGGTTCCAGAGCCTCCCTCCGAAGCAGCTGGTACAGCAGCTGCAGGGGCAGATCCCTGCTGAGCCTGTAGGGCTGTTGGCATCTGCTCCTGACCGCCGGTAACCCCTTGACCCATGCTAGAAGCTGCTGCTGCAGCTTCTGGGGCTGCTTGCAGGGCCTGCCCCTTCAGGGCCGAGAGCTCCTCAGCGTTGCTCACTTGCTGAAGGCGGTGACGAGGGCTGTTCTGGACAGCCTGCCCTGCATGACACTATTGTGACTGATATTGCCAACTGACCTGAAGTCGTACTGTCGTGCTTTGGTTGTTGTGAGCAGCAGCAGCTCAGGGCTGCCACTTGGCAGATGCAGTTTGCACTGCAGGTGTCAACATGACATTTGGCCACAAGCCTGACTAATAACACAAGTTCTGAGTGCAGAATTTGCATTTAGCTGAGCTTCAATCAGGACACCAATAGATTCCTATTCAAAAACAAAAAGTCATGTGCGATCTTGCACTCACCCTTGCGTCAATGCACAACAAGCCTTGAGCATCCATGAGCTGGTGTGAATGGAATTGCAACTTGATCTACTTTGGTCATGATCACCAAAGGTCTATTATGATTGCTGTATTGACATGCTCCTGGGCAACCCAGCATGATACTTGGCTTCCCATTAAATTGTCGCCAAAAGGTTCACTCTTTTCATTCCTGTATGGACAGGTTGCTGGAGAGATTGGATGTGATGTGCCACACCTGCCCCCATCCATATGGAGGCACATGTTTGTGGATGAGGGGACGTCAGATGAAAGAGTAGAGGGACCCAAGAACCAAGGAGCAGCCATGGCAATGGGCAACACAGTGGCTTCATGGGGTGCTGACCTGCCCTCACCGGGTCAGCAATGGAGTCGCAACTTGATCCACTTTGGGAAGGTCTGTTTTGACCGCTGTATCGAGTCGCAACTTGATCCACTTTGGGAAGGTCTATTTTGACCGCTGTACTGAGTCGCAACTTGATCCACTTTGGGAAGGTCTATTTTGACCGCTGTATTGAGTCGCAATAAGGTACAATGAGATAAAAGCAGAGGAATCAGAATGATCCACTTTGGGAAGGTGTATTTTGACCGCTGTATTGACAGATTGCTGGAGAGATTGGACGTGATGCGGTGGTGCTGACCTGTTCTCACCTGCTGCAGCATTGCCGCCACTCCTGGTTTGCATCCTAGGGGATGATTGACTGTCAGCACCATTGGGGGCTGCCTCAGGCCTGGCTTCCAGCTCCCCCTCCCTCTGGGCAATGTCTGAGAGTACGTGCAGGGGGCTGCCTGTCTGCTCATCTGCACTCTCTGTGTCGTTGCCATCCCTGTCACCTCTCTTGCTCTGCAGAAACAGGCACACAGCTGACAACACAGAAGTTTCTCAACATGTCAGGAGCATGCCACATAATCAAGGCACATGTGTTGCTCCCAGACAGAAGAAGCCCAAGCTGCATAATAGCAACACATGTGAAGGATTGAACAAACTTACAGTATAAGGCAACAATGCAGCAAGCCCAGCTAACTAAGTCAAGCCCTGACAACGTAAGTCTGCAGCGTAGCCAACCTGATCTCTTGGGAATGAACAGCAGGCAGCTTTTAAAGACCAAAATGGCAGTTTTGGCAAGTGAGACAGCAGACAGACTGCAGCCAATGACCATGGGCGAAATGAATGCTGCCTATTCCAAGAAGCAGAATATCACCTTCTTGCCAAGACGCAGCTGCTTGCCTTGTAGCAAGTGAGGAGCGTCTAGCAATGTGCTTTGCATAGCCATGCCAGCATCCTCCAAAGGCCCTCCAGCAGGAGCCCCAAGGTTGTTTGGGCCCAGGGCCCTCTGCTTGAAGAAGGCTGCAGGATCAGCTTCTGCAGCTGCTCTGTCAGCTTCTGCATTGCAATGTCCAGTTGATGGCTCACGGCAGAGACCACAGCTGATTACTGACATGTCAAATCATGTGCTGACATGGCATATTTAGCAAAATATCCATACTGGCTATCAAAGACTCTGCACTGCATTTGAATGGAAAACAATTCCTCCAGTCAATTTGTGTAGCGAATGCCTGATGGCATTATTTCCAAATAGTCTCTCATGTTTTATTGTGAAATTGTGAAACTTCTAGTATGAAGAGAATGAGAAGCAACATAAGATTGCAAAGCGCTGACCAGCTAGACATGCAAGCAGAGGTTGTCAGCTGCAAAGCATAGCTTCACACCCTTGCACAGCTTCCAGTGACCCATACCCCAAAGTGAGCAGATGCAGTACCTGACATCATCAGCTCCTGACTGGCAGAGACACCAGCTTCTGCCATGGCAAGCTGCATGCTGGGGTGCAACAGCTGCCCTTGAGCCTGCAGCTTGCTGTAGGTAGAGCTGTAAGCACCAGCCATGGCTTTAGACTTCCTGCTGCCACTGCTCTCTGTATCCAAGGAAGGGTTCCTCACTGCAACAATGGGGTTGGCCACCTGAGGAGGGGAGGCCAGTGGGGTTGCTTGGGGGTGCCGGTCCTGCCCTGCTGCCCTCAGGGCTGCCCGGGCATTCAAGCGCCTTCTGCCCTGCCCTGTGTTTGTCAATGGTCTGCAGCAGAAGCAGAGTGAGTGAAGTCACAGTCAAAGCCTGATCTGAGCATAAAACCTAGCAGCTGCACAAGGTGGTTTGTAATGCTGCGCTCTGCAAACTGTCTGCATGGTGCTTGCTAGACCATGGCAAGCAACACAGCTTGCCTCTGGTAAACGTTGGTGATCACTGACAGCCTGTTTCTGTGACAAACCCTGGTCTGAATGAAGGCCTGACAGAAACTGCAGGTGCTCTTTTGTTCAATCAGTGGCCAAATCACAACAAACTCACTTGCGTTTGCCATTGATGGTGTACTCCCGAGTCACAGGGGTGTCAGTTTGAGCACCATCTGCTGGCTCAGCAGCAGCAGGCTGCTGCCCTATGTTGCCATTGCCTGCTGCCCCTTCAGCCACCCCATACACCCCGGGCATGTGACCCTCACCCCACCCTTCCAACCCCAGAGGAACTGCCCCCCCCTCAGCTGAGCCAGGCGTGGTGGCTGACGGAAAGGGGGTTGTGCTGAGTTGAGTGGCTGAGTCAATGCCTTGAGAGATGACATCAGCGGGGTGCTCTGCAGCTGGGAAGGGTAGAGTGGCTGGCTGCTGACCAGCCTCAGACTCACCCACCTGCAGCATAAACGTGTAGGCATGAGCAGACGTGGAGGGTCTAGGTGGGGCAGGACTAAGCATGTGTAGCAGTCTTGCTGAGACTTGTGCGATCAAAGCAATGGGAGGTATCTGTGTGAAAGTAAGCTGGCAGGCTCCCAGAGAATGTGAGCCATGCAAAACCATAGCTACATGGAGTTCCATAGGAACACCAACAATGCAGGCAATTTGACGCACCAGAACATGAATACACCCTGAGACGGTACAACAAGGCATGTATGGTGCCAGGCAAACAAGACATCACAGTGCAGCTTGAAACACGGAGCGCAGCAGTCAGAGAAGACCAGACACATGGAAGCATCAGACACGCAGACACATGGAAGCATTGGACAGACACACAGATAGTAGACAAAATGGCTCATCTTGTTAGCGAAATGAACCAGAAAAGGTCCACTCCTGAAGCAAACACTGCATTGCCCAGTATGCTGGTTGTGCTCACTGTTATGGTACTTTGACTGACACATGCACCAGTAGGCAGAAGAAAGAAGATGCAGGCAGAAGGGCAGAAGGGCAATCTCACCCTGACCAGAAGGGGTGCTTGGTCCCAGGCGGCCCCCTGAGGCAGACCCATGCTGGTCTGCAGGGCGCCTGCATTGGGCACCTGGGCCACATTGCCTGAATAGGAGCCGGCACGGCGTGCCAGGGCAGCTGCTGTTGATACATCACTGCCAGGCTGGGTCTGTTGCATCTTCTGCTTGGCCTTGGTGGCCTTGATAGACTCGCCACTCCTGTTGTGGCCCCCCAGGTTGGGGGCTCCCGCCACCACTGGCAGCAGCTCATCAATCAACTGCACACAGATGACCTTTGATGAGGGTGTGTTCTGCAGGTATCCAATGGCTGCAGCTTGAGAAACAGTTGCAGACAGAAAGATGACCTTTGTTACACGCTAAATTGCACAGACCAGACTTGCCGTGCAGTGGAGTGATGTTTGACCCAAGTGTCAACAACATGGGACAATGTCCATGTGGCAGAGGCTGGCAGCAGTCATCACTCCATTGCATAGAAAGTTTGGTCTGTGAAGTTTGGCTTGTACAGAGTGCACAACTCATAACTATGCGTAAGCACCAACTGAGCTGGAGATCTGTTGCACATAGCAAAGGTGGCACATTAGGTCAACAGTGAAGGCAAATGCATGGAGTGTGTGCGTCCAAGTGGTAGTCCAGTCTGACCTGCTCAAAAGGCTTCTGACACTGGTCAGACACCTCATCTTGATGGCTTTTGGGCACCTTGTAGAAGGCAGTGCGCTCTAGCCAGAGGTGCAGCTTAGCTGCAGCCGGCTCACTGCGCTCCCCAACAACCTGCAACCAGCATCGAAACTACCTTGCAACAGCCGTCCTTCTTAGCAGGCATGCTTGGTTTGGCATGGCAGCCAGGCAGATAGTCCATGGCAGAGCTAAAAGCAAAGTGAAGAAGAGAAGCAATGGCACGCGTCAGCAGACTCAGTTTGCTACATGTCTTTTTTCAAGAAGTTCTCATATTTGTTTATGATTTGTTTGCAAGTGTAGGGGTCTGTAATGGTTGTCCTGGCAATGTTTTCACATTACTGCTTTTACATGTCTATTGTCCCATATTTTTGATGTTAACAATACACTCACAACTGTTGATGTGAGCTGCAACACTTGCATGATGATGACACCAGTGCAGAACATTTGCTTGTGACAATGGCCTGAGTCAAACAGTGTCAAGGACAGGGCAGCAGCAGCTTGAGCTTGTAACAGGCCAGACTAGCCCTGCATGCAGTGAGCGCTCTGCAGCCCAGCGATGCATCACACAGACCGACTGCATACCTACAAGAGCCGATGCCCCCTCATGGGGTAGGGCCTTAGCCCCAGCAAAATTTGTAATTTATGCTGGCAACCATTGGGGTGTGCCTTGTACAATAGGCCTAGCAAGACTAATTTGAAAACAAATGACTGCATAGGGTCTACAAAAGTTTGCTTTTTGTTTTTAAAAAAGCTCAAAAACAAATTATACAATTTGATTCCAGTAACAGTACTTATCAAAAGCATACCTGAGCAACTGTTGCAGTGATCCAGTCCATCTGGTTCCACAGCTTGCGGCAGGTGGGGGCCAGGCGGGTGAGGGCCTTCTGCAGGGTCATGCTGGGGTGGAAGGGGCGCTCCTTCATGATCTCGCTCAGCCGCACCACCTCTGCTGCCTGGGGCTGGAACTGCAGCTGGGCTGCCACCGGCTCACCCGCGTCCAGCACCTTCTTGGGGGGCAGCAGCGACAGGAAGAAGGTGCCGTTGCCTGCAGTGGTGTGAGAGTGAGTGTCATCTGAGGCACAGCATCTTTCAGGCACATGCCAAGCGCATCATGCGAGCCTAGAAATGAAGATGCAAGGGGGCAGCAGCAACAGGAAGAAGGTGCCGTTGCCTGCAGTGTTGCAAGATTCAGTGTCATAGAAGGGACAGCATCATGTAGCTTTTTCAGCATACTCAGCATTGAGCATTCATGCAGATGCCAAAGGCACCATGCAAGCCTGGAGTTGAAATGAGAACGCAAGGGGGCATGTGGCTGTGCCACGGCACAAATTCTGCAGCAGTACACTGTACAGGCATACGTCCACCAGCTCATCAATACTGTTTAAGCGTACGACAAATTACAATGAAACATGGGAGTGAACTGAAGGCGGTATGTGCAAAATCAATGCCTCAAGAAAGGCAGCAGGCGCTTACTTTCGAAAGTGATGCTCTTCTGGGCATTATCAGCGCGTGTGACAGTGTGCAGAGCAATCCATTCTCCAAGGCGCCTGTGGCAGCACCACGGCAGATCATCCCGCTGGGTCTGACCACAGGGTGCCTTCTTCTTCACTCCACATTCCCAGCACTTTAGCCTGCAGAGGTCATCTGATGTCAATTGTGTTCGCACGTGGGCCCACACTGGCAAACAGACTTACTGGCTTTGCAAACATGCAGAATTGTTTCGAGCAGAAGTGCATCTTGCAGCAGCTACTTGCTTGACATGCGCCATTGCTTGAAATGGATCAGGCCCAAATAGTGATGTGAAGCTGTGCAGCTGGTGCGAAAGTGTACCTGTGTCCACGGCGCCTGAAGAGGAAGAACAGACTGGCCACGTAGTCTCCCACCTGACAGTAGCCCAAGCCAGATGCCATGCGCAGGAACATGCCTGCTTCCTGCACACCAACAGCACCTGTGTTACTTGGCAGCAAACAGCAATGGCACCCGTGTTACTTGGTGACAGGTTTGATTTGGGCACAATGCAGGGCATGCTGCAGATAGCATACTGAGGGGCAGAAAGCAGACAAGCATACACCAGAGATTTGGAATGTTGTGCATTTGTTGTCATCAGCATGCAAGCGGTAGACGTGCCGGAGGATTGTTCAAGTGTTTGAGCAGCCAAGGGCAATCTGATCAGTACACACTGGCGGGCTGGCAGGCATGCACTAGAAAGGCAAGCATCAGGAAAGGCGAATGCCCATGCAGCAGCCGCAACGTGACAATGCATGCAGGCAGAGCAGGAGCACACCCGTCTTGAGCACAGAATCAGGTGAGCCAGCAACACAGATGGGGTCAGCCGCACAGGCTCAGCAGTGTCAGCCCATACTAGTAGGAAACTCTTGCTTCCCCAGCTGGCACCTGCCTGCCCTTCGGGCCTGTCTTCTCCCAGTCCATCTGAAGGGGCTGTCATGACTGCTCCAGCAGGCAGAGGCGCTGCAGCCTGCTGCTGTGGTGTTGTGGCAATGCGCAGCAGCTCCTTGGCTGAGGTTAAGCCTGGGGGCTGAATGAGCAGAGCTCTATCTGCTGCTGACAGCTCTGCAGCATTGTCCACCGGGGCCCCTGCAAAGGCAAGCTCAGCCTCGCTTCATGCAACATACAGACTCAACAACGGGACACTAGGCTCTTTTTCGAACAGAACTCCCACTAGCTTGGTTTTGTTGCACACCACATACACCTGTGCTTTCAAGCCAGGATGTCTGATGAGTCACAACTGGCTCCACACCCCAGACTGTAAGGTATGAAATGAAGTGAAAAATGACTCAGCCAGCTTGCATCACATATCATGCAGGCCATCGCTGGGATGAATGCGCACTTTCAGGATCACAACAGGTGCAGAGAGGGTTGCAACTGGATTGCAGTAACAGAGAAAAGCTGACAGAGGGCCCAGAGCTATACAGGCTTCAGTGGACAACATAGGGCATGGTGGTCAGTGACACAGCCGGGACAAAGTTGGCTGGACACTTTTGAGCATGGCTGCAGTGGTAAATGAGATGGTCACTGCATGTACAGATGTGAAAACAATGCCGAAGCCAGCATCATGGTAGCAAAACCATAGTGACAGCAGCAGGGTGGCTGGCACATGCAGTACACTGTGACAGGACAAAGTACTGGGATGTGCAGCTGGCCTGCAAACTTGCAATTGCCAGAATTGCTTCCTGTGGCTTCCCTGGCCTTTGCTTGGAGCTATGTACAGGCTGACCCTACAAATCTCAATGTCGGTTCGGTTTGACACACATTGCAAGCGTAAACAATACCTTCTGGAGTGATTGGGCCAGCACTTATGAAGCCTTCAGGCGGCAGCAGCTCCTCATCCTGATCAGCATCTAATGCCACCAGCAAGGCATTGTAGCTGTTCTCCAGCTGCAGAACTGTACAGACAAACAATGGATCAAAGACTCACACAATCAGACAAGCAGATGCATGTGCTGACAAGCCTTGCAAGACACTACAAGAATGGACTGAATGTCTACTTTGGTTTGACACTGAGCGTGACCAGGCTTTGCTGCGAGAGGCCTGGTGCTCACCTGTCAAGCCTTCTGATAGACCGAGAGAGTCTTCAAACATCTCTGTCAGCACAGGAAAGCTTGTCTGGTTGCGATGAGCCATGAAGGTCTCCAAGGCAGTCCTGACTGCATACTGGGAGCTCTCTGGCGCCAAAAGAGATGCTAGCACGTCCTGATGAAAGACCTGCAAAACCCACAAGACTGCTCACAGCTAACAGAAGACTACATGAGCAATATGAAGATTGAAACTACATGAACAATCTTCAGATTGTTCATGTATTCTTTATACGCATTTGATTGGTCATCTTTTTGACCGTCACACAATTGACAGACTTGCTCCTGCAAGATTTATCAAAGTACAGCTGCAGCCCTAGAGCTTCAAAGCAGCACCTTGGGCCGCTCCAGCAGGTTGCAGGGCTGGTAGACTGCACTGAAACTGATCCTGGCTTCACCAGTGGAGTCCAGGATGGACACAGTGTGCTGACTTTCAGGATTACGGTTTGGAGCTGTAGCTGGAGACACCTTCACAATTTTGACAACCACGGTCGAGGGGGCACTCGAGTCAGCTGCCTGCAGCAACGCATGACAGCTGATCAGTTGTGTTATTCGCCAGAGCCCCTTGGCTGAGCATGGCACAGCTGAAAGGTGGGTGTTTGTTACACAAGCAAGGGATGCACCTTGACCTGGAAAAATCAGCTGTGTGACCTGTACTCGATTTTCAGATTGACTGGCGACAGTTGCTGAAAAGTGCTTACAGAAAGCCAGTGCACAAGAACAGCACAGCAGCCAACAGCTTATACGACATGAAAACATAAGAGAATACAACGCTGTGGATGCAGAGAACGAAAGTCAAGCAAACAAGCTAGACGTTTGACCAAAGGGTTACACGAGCCTGCTGCACACACATAAGATAGCTGGACACGCTCGACTAAGGGCGACGGTAAAGTTGTGCAGGCAACCGCTATCTCTGCCGTAAGGTTCGCACCCACCTCCATTGCTTGTCTCTCTGCAGTTCGTTCCTGCAGCTGGTCAAATATTTGCCGGGAAGGTCTCTCACACGAAGGCGGCCAAGCTTTCACAACGGAACGGCTCACGGACCGCTGTGTTGCTGTGCCGAGCCTTGCCCAGCGGGCCGCACCGCGAAGAGGCACTGCAGCACCTGTGCACTTCAAAGGGATCGCTTTCGTGTCAAAGCTCCGCACGTTTCTAGCTTTGTTCGTATCTGTGCCAGGAAATAGAGACGCTTGACAAGCTTTTTCAAGCATGTAAAATATTTCTTCTTCTTCTTCTTCAATCTGAGTGATTTTCTACAAAATCAATTATATGCAGATATCCTCCACGCTGACGTGTCAGCATTATGGCAGGGCATCCCCTTGAATAGCATCGTCACAAACAAACATTCTCACTCTCTCTTGTTTCTTGCATGGAGCAGGATCGAAGTACCTTCAAACACCAACCCGACTAGGGAAGCTGTTGCAGCAAGACTTATATAATATACTATACGCACTGCATGTATGGTACTGCTGGCACAAGTGCAAATTTGCTCGAGTGCTGTTGATCTCCCCGAACTACATACTGACATGCAAGTGCATGACACAACATCAATGCCTGGCATGAGGATCAAGCTTTGAGGTCTTCACACTGGCTGAATAGCCTCTCCTGGCTGATGTTGAGCAGACTAGCAAGGAGGCCAGCCAAGTTGCTTGCCACCAAACACATGCACATGTAGATGGTACACAGACTGACCTGCAGTACAAGACCGAAGCTGAACATACTTTGAGAACCAGATGACTTTGAGGCAATGTCGTGGCACATGCTTTCATGTTGCAGCCAACGCATAGCCTGTCAGCAGTCTCGAGACTGAGCTCATGGCACATGTTCTGCACAATTTGCCAGTAAGAGTTGCAGCCAACACACAGCCTATCAGCAGTCCTCGCAGATTAATGACGCTAATGACACATGTTGTCATAACACTTGCTGTGTGCAAGCACTGCAAACTTACATCCTTGGGGCCCATCATTGATCACTGTACGGAAGCCTTTCTCGCATCCCTCTGCAGTGTACAAGCTGTCTGGTTTGATTACAGTGCTGAGATGTCGACTGTGTTGCAAATGGCATGGTCAGCAGGGCATGAAGGCAAGCCAGTTCACCTTGCAGAGCAACCTTGCTTGCCACGCGTATCAGATGACCAAGCAGAGGCTCATGCCGATCAGAACATTTGGACAGCTGTGTCAAGCCATCTCTATTTTTCGGAATCACCAGAAAGTGCACGGGAGCCTGGGGGTTGATGTCCCTGAATACCATGTTCTTTGTAAGAAAACTGCAAAGCTGAAGTGTATGGTGATGAGAGGGCAGACAGAGGGCCTTGCGACCTACTTGAAAGCCAGTGCAGTCTCATCCTCATACAGGATTGTTGCAGGAATCTGCTTTGAGACGATCTTGTCAAACAAAGTGGCTTCGCCTTGTTCTGCTTTTTGAGGAGCCCTACGGAGCAATCCAAATGCTCACCATAACAAGTCCACATCGTCACAGTCTAATCCTCCGAAGCATGCAGCATGTGACATACAAGAACTGTACACGCACCCTGAATCGACGAATTTCTGGGCAGCTTTGCCTTCGTCACTCATGCTTCTCACAAGCAGTCTCCCAAGTCCTGCCCGTTTGTGGTTGTACTGTACAACCCGTTTAGCGTGGGACTGTGCAATGCAGACAAGGTGTGCAGAGACAAGACCCCTTGGGGCAACCAGCATACCCAAAAGAACAATTCTCAGGTCACTTTGCAATCCTGGGTCCAGACTTTCAGCTACAAAGCGAACACCCGGCGGTAGTGGGCGAGAAAGATTAGCAAGCATTACAGACGCTGGCGTTACGCCATGCCATGCCCCCATCTCAGTCATGTCTGTCAAACATATTTTCTTTGATCAGTTGCGATCACGTTATAGTCGGAAGATAGTATGTTCGCTGCATGATGAGAGGCCGCACGTGGAGTCTAGGTATATGTATGTGTCTGTTAGCCAATAGACCTTTCTTAAGGGGCCAGCTGGGAAACAACAGATGCTTGTGTCATAGGTGTATCGTTACATCAAGGCTCCTGGCATAATTTTCAAGTACAGAACAACACAGATGCATGTGCAGTTCAGCATCGAGGAACAGCTCACATCCATCTGGTTTCGGAGCTGCCCACGTGTAGTTCAGTGTCAGGCTGCCTGCGGAAGAGCAGCGGTTGCTTCGCTGCACCACTGAAGAACCTTGTGTCTGGCCTCACGAGTGTAATGATGCCTTGCGTTCACTCCCCGCCTACAGCATCTCTGAGCGGCATCGTCAGTCGTACGCCGTTACGAGCACGTGGTCGCTCTGACCGGAGGCGCTTCTGTGGTCTTTCTGCAAGCGCAATGCCAGACATCGCAAACCGCACAGATGTGGACATCGTGGCGCCCAAAAAGGTGTCCATGGTTTCCTTAGGCTGCCCAAAAAACACAGTCGACGGTGAGCGTTTCATATCTATCTGCAACAGGGAGTTCTTGCCGTGAACAACGTCATACGACCAGCTAGCTGTTTTGCATCTGACAAAAGCAATTTCGGCAAGGACAAGCGAACCAGCTGCAGACCAGGAGCAACCATGTTTTGAAAAGTGTGACAGGCAGCCATATTGCTGCCAGTAGCTTCACCAACACTCTGCACAGCTGCATGCATGATCAGCGTTGGGTTTCTGCTTCAGGCGAGGTCATGCTGGGCGACCTGTTCAGGTCTGGCTTTGAGATTGTGGATGATCATGAGGATGCAGACGCGATTGTGGTGAACACTTGCAGCTTTGTTGAGGAGGCCAAAACAGAGTCTTTGGAGGTGCTTGGTTCTTGCCTCATCACTGTGCACATGGCGACCTTTGCTCACAACGTTGCTACTGCTTTGGAATATGCGCAGATAGACAGATGAATGTTTTGTTATGTTGACAACCCATATCAATCTACATTACAACATCCATGCATGCCATTTTGTTCTGAAGCATTAACATGACTGTCCAACATTGCCAATTTCTGTGTAGGCTATCATGCAAGCAGCCCAGCTAAAAGCAAATGGGAAGGCACAGCGTGTCATCGTGACAGGCTGCCTGGCGCAAAGATATTCTGAAGACCTAGCAGGTAGCCCATTACCTCCTCACACCTGTTCAGGCATTTAACAGGGCATGTGACTCCTTTTGATTCACATGTGACATGACCTATTGGGCTGCATTGGCAGTCACACTAACAGCACTGCATCCAATGTTGCACAGTGATCTTTAAACATGTTCTGCATTCATTCACTGGCAGTTTGCAGCGCAGATCATTTACCGTGTAAGAGATTCTTAGCTGCCAGGTGTTGGCATCATCTGTCTTTCAGCCATCATAACCTTGCTGCAAGCAATGCCATTTTACGGCGCCAGTGCAATGTTGTTGCCACTTATCACCAGCATTCAGTCATTTATGCAAATGCAGAGCAACTTCCTGAGGCAGACATGGTCATGGGGTTTCAAAATTACAGCAGTCTGCCACGCCACCTGAGAGGCATGCTAGGGCTATCTCCTGAGCTTGACCCAGATACATATAGCCAACAGTCTAGAACACAGGTATGCTGCACATGATTTGAACTCTGGAGAAGGCAGCTGCTTCCACATTTGTTGTAAGCTTCAGTGCAAGCTCATCGAAAGTGACAGGGCGCTGACCTGAGTTACACGTACAGTAGTTTGACATGGCATTGATGGAACCACAAGGTGCATTGTCAAGTTTGATAATATTCGTTGTTATAATGTACAGTCAGTTTTGTACTATAATTCCACTTGACATCAGTGTCATACTGTAGGTGGGTGAGGCAACGGTGTCCTTCAGGCCAGAGTATGACAGACACCGGTTGACGCCCAGACATACAGCGTACCTCAGGGTAGCAGAGGGTTGCAATCATGCATGCACATTTTGTGCAATCCCAGGCTTCAGGTATGCCATTTTAACAGAAGTCATCACATGAAATGCTTCACAATCTTACAAAGGGATCGGTTCTAATCTGTCTACTAGCCGGTCAATGAAAGTCGTTACCACCAATTGTACAAGTCAATGGCAAGGCAGCAACAACAGCAATTTGAGCTGCGAAAACAAAAACATAGCAGTACTGACATAATCACAGATGAACATAACAACCAAAACACTGCAACATACGCTGTGACATGTTGGCAACTAGTCATCATCTGCCAAAGACCAGACTTGGTGCTTAGTGACCACCACCATTGATGTGTCATTGGCTCCAGGGGAGTTGGCATAATTATCATGCACAAAGACAGAGTCCACAACTGACTCCTGCTTCTTGATCAGATGGTAGTTGGTGCAAGTTGTCAAACCGCCATATGATGTGGTTGTTGGCTCAGCTAGCTTGACCTGCCTGCAGCAAAGCGAGACATGCACAGCTTAGTTCTCCCATAGCAAGGCATGCATGCACAAGCTGCAAGGCTCATCCAAATATGACATTGCATATGGCAGCAATTCATGACGATGCATATGACTGCATGTTTATAACAGAGTGATACAGCCACTCTAGTATGGTATGCATACCGCCAAGGGGCAGTTGACACAAGACTCACCCAAAGTTCCATAGTACTGTGTGATTGCCACATGATGCAACAATCCAGCGCTCATCTCTGCCAGCCTCTGTAACCCAGGTAAACTTGCCCTGCCTCAAGGGAGAGCCCTGTAGCAATGGCTGATCCTCTGCCTTGAGCCGCAACAAGCGAGGGGCAGGTGCTCTAGCACCCATTTTGCTCTTGAAGCCATTTGTTTCTTTGCCACCCTTGTCCTGCCACAACACAATACGCATTACACGCGCCACTTACTGTATACAACAGCTGTTGATAGCATAGACAGCTCCAGCAAATCATATTTAGCCACAGTGAGTCATGCTGACAGTTAGGCATCATGACTAATGCCATGATCCATAAATTTCAATACCTTGTAGGTGGTTTTGACAACCATGAGGTAGTTCTTAGTGGTGGCCAGCACCCACTTGCCATCATAGGTGACGTCAACAGCCGTGATGGGGCCTCCCAGCCCTGGAATGGCGGTGTTGGCTCTTGTCAAGGTCTTATTGCCATACAGGCGTATTTGACCATCATCTGATCCAATCACCACATAGCCATCACCTGCAAATAAACACAGATAACTCATAACTCGTTACATGAAACTCTGTGCAAGGCGGCGGCTTTGACTTTCTGCTGCAATGCTGCAACTGTGCTTGGCAGTTGTGCAGCTCAGCAGGTTTTGCACTGTCAATTGCAAGCAAGGGACAATGTACCTGAGGTAGCCATGCAGTTGAAGGCAACATTGGTCTTGTAGTCATGTCCGCCGTCCCAACTCATGACTGAAGGGCTAGACAGCTCTTGAACAACGCCCTCTGGAGCTCTCATATCCCATCGAGCAATCCTGCAAAACACACATTGCATTGACCTAAGGTCTGTACCACACTTTATGCAACAACAAACCTGTTGATATGCAACGGCATGCACGACGGCAAAACTGCAGATACATTCTGCTGCAATGCCTCAATCAAGCAAGTCTGCCAAAAGGAGATTTCCTCACCTTTTGTTACCGATGCCCAGAAAGGTATCTCTGTCATCTAGCTGAGCTCCGCGGGTCTCATTGGCCAAGTCAATCATGCCAGCATCCACTCCATCCTTCTTGAAACTCCACTCAGACACCACCCTGCAACAACACCCTGGTACTTTATTTGACAAAGTGGACAAACATGCATTGGGGCAATGCAAACATGCACAACTGTGAATGACCTGGGTTCAAAATGTTTGAGCATGCATGCATGCACAATTGCATACATCAGTTTGCCAAAGTGCCAAGACAGCACAATGCACAAGTGGCAGCTGTCATGAGGTGCAAGTGCCTTGATAGGATCTTGCATGTCAACTTACTTCCCAGTCTCAATATCAGTGTGATACAGATTTTGGCCTCCTTCTGGGCTCAACATATTCATTCTGCGCTCCCGGTTCATTAGCATCAGCTTGTTTGGCGTGAAAGACTGCTGCCCCTTTGGCGGAGTCACATCAAAAGATACGCCTGTACTCTGCAGCCACAAAAGGCACAATTAGATCTGATAGTCTGGCTGCGGCATCCCTGTCATATCGCAATACCAAACACATTCATCTTTCAGCTGTGAATGAAACTGCACATGAAGATAGCTGTCCGAATCTGTGTTGTGAATTGCTATCAAAGCAATGCAGCGACAATGCAAAGCCGAATGCCTTACTTGAACACCACCGTAGACATTCTTAAGGACTTCAATCTGCTTGTCCCTAACCAAGTAACTCCTGTCTCCAGCCCCAAGGCGCACACCATGCACCTCCTTGCCAGCTTGGCCTGCAGGCCTATCTCTCCGTACTTCTTCTTTCACAGGGCGAACCTGTATGACACAGTCAATCATGTAGTCCAAGGAACCATACGCAACTTTTGATTTGCTCAGATTATTAGCTTGAGTGTAAGGAAACATCACAAGATGTATGTGTGCTGCTCTGGACAGACTAGTTGTGCATGCTCCCAGCACACAGTCATACGGATAAGCTGTGCAAAAAGGTTTTAACTTGAGGCAGGAGAACATGCAAGTTCTGATTACATCTGTGTCCATGTCTTCAGCCCACTGCTCCCTTGACTCTGCCGTCTCTCCTCCCACTGGCAGGATGCTGTCTTTGCCAAGTTTCTGAATTCAGCACAGAAGACACTCAGGACTCAGCCAAATCCTGGGTCAAGGAAAATTGATCGAGAAACTGACACAGTCACAGTTGCCATGCCATATGCATGACAAAGCATTGAAATAGAGGCCAAGAATGCACAGGGATGTGCAGCATCCTATATCAAGTACTGTTGTTCTATAGAGACAAATACACAGTATTACCTCGTCTCTATTCTTGGCATTGAAGGGAACGCCAAATGTATTTTCAAAGAGTCTGCTGTTGTATTCTTGTTCAAAAAGCTGCACAGCAGCTGTGCTAGGAAACTTGAGAGCATACACTGCTCCAGTATCTGCTGCTAAAGTGACTCTCTGACCAACGGCATCGACGCTGAATTGGTCTGTGACTGGCAAGTCTATGTCTGATCCAATCTCCAAATGCCAGTCCTTCTTCTTGCTAGCTGAGTCCTCATTGATGTCATAAAAGTTTGTGTCTGCGTTGGCTGAGTACAACTCCCACTGCCCTCCTGCTGCATTCTGCTGAAACTTGAACAGTTTGACTCCAACACCACTCTGCATGGTTACCAGCTGTGATTGGGACGGCACCATAAATTGCATGGTTCTGCATTTGTGCATCATGAACCAAGTGTGCTTGCAGCAAGCATGACAGTGCTTGCTGGTTTTGTTGACTTACACTTTCTCCTGAGCCCTCAGCTGCAGAGGAGCTGGCGGGGGCAGCAGTACTTTGCTGCTGTCCCATGACAAGCTGCCGGCCTTTGGGCTAGTTACGCAGAGTCAAATAACGCACGCGAGTGATCTATGCATTAAGCATTTACGGGCCTACCCTCGCTTCACGCTTGCAACTTGCACGCAGACTTCAAATTCCACTAACGCTGTGCAGCTGCTGCAAACTGCTCACGAACGCTACGAGCGCTGCAAAGTTCGCTACACGTCAGCTTGGGAGTTCGGAACGACATATGCCTAGCATGTACAACCCTATTAGGGCTTGGAAAGTATTATCATGCAATGCATTCATGCTGTCCCTTCTGACAGTGTTTCTGTGTGGTTGCAGGGGCAAGTTCAGGTCCAAGCCTTGGCAGCAGCTGCTGGATGAGGCCAAGTACCTTGTGGAGTCAGGTGTCAAGGAACTGAACCTCATAGCAGAGGACACAAACCAGTATGGCCAGGATCGCAAGGATGGCAAGGGCTTAGCACAGCTGATGCATGAGCTTGGCAAGCTAGATGGGTTGCAGTGGATGAGGATACTGTACGCCTACCCCTCCTACTTCACAGAGGATTTGATTGATGAAATAGCCACAAACCCTAAGGTATAGCAATGGACTGGCCAAATCACAGCTTCACATGCAGATTTCAGGGATTCACTGTGCTTCTGCTGATGTATAGTGGTTGTACAACTTGCTTGATGTACATGCATAAACTGCTGCCTTTTTTGACATGCCCCTGCCTGCCACAACAAGATACAAGATAGTTCGTGTAGCACTGCGCTGCTTTTCAAGCCCCAGCAGTGAATGTTGCTTGGATGCATACATCATGGACAGCTCACATCACCAGACCTAGTTTACTGGCATTCCTTGCTGACATGCCTCAATTATGACTGCATTTAAGCATTACATAAGGGTGTTTACTGTGTAGTGTGATGTTGATCTGCAGGTGTGCAAATACATCGACATACCCTTGCAGCACATCAACAACATGACTCTACTGAGCATGAACAGGCCGCCTCAAGAGCACACAGTAAAGCTGTTACAGAAACTGCGACAAAGAATACCTGACCTGGTTTTGAGAACCACGTTCATTTCTGGCTTTCCAGGTCAGTTGCTGCGGAACATCATGCCTTTCATGTTTTTGTCACACTTAAAATAATCTGTCAACTTTGCTAAATGCTGCTTCTATGCAGCAGCTCACTTTTTCTGCTGTAAGCAGCTTGCATCAGTTGGCCTGTTTGCAAACCATAGTCTGGCTCACTGCTCTTCCCATGCCGTGACTGCTGTTAACAGGTGAAACAGAAGAAGGCCACCAGGAGCTGGTGGAATTTTGCAAAGAATTTCCGTTTCAGCGTATGGGAGCCTTCACATATTCAGAAGAAGATGGCACACCTGCAGCTGAGTACCAGGATCAGGTCAGTTGACATCATGCTTGTTCCCCCTAGAGACATGATTGGGGTCATGGCTGCTTGCTTCCCTGTGCCCACGTTGTAGCTAAGGATGTGCATGTTCACTTCTTTGCCTTCTGCAGGTTCCTCAAGATGTGAGAGAGGCCAGACGAGATGAGCTGGTATCATTGCAACAGGACGTGGGCCAAGATTTTGCTGAGTCCCTTATTGGTTGCCAGGTATCATGATGCATGTTCACATGTGAGCTTGCAAAAGACTCTTCTACCTTGCATTCCTGCTGTAATACGACCAGTTTTGAGCCAGTGCTGTAGTACGCTAACAGCAATGACTTTGCTGCAGATACCTGTTTTGGTAGACAGTATCACAGATGATGGGCAGTTCTTGGGTAGAACTCAATGGGATGCACCTGATGTTGATCCCATGGTATTCTTGTCTGAACCAGAAAGCATTGAGCTACCAGCTCTAGCCGTAGGTCAGATGCGGCTATGTGAGGTTGATGGTACCTTACTGTTCGACATTGAAGCACACCCTGTCAGACAGCAACAGTCTTGGCATATTTCATAGGCAAAAGTTCCTTGGCATCAGCCAAACGTAGAGAGTGTTGCAGTTGAATTGTTTTGTCCATCTGCTTTTGCTTTAACACAGACCAACGATGGCGCCACGTAACAGGGCAAGGACACCAGGTCAAAAGAATTAAGTAGGCTAAGCGAACTGAACAAAACTTGGGTCTAGAAACTAGAGGTCCCTTGATACAAGGTACTCAAGAACAACCAGCAACACAGGGCAAAAGCTATGTCCACAGATTTCAGAGGGGTAGCTTAGGGGAGGCTGAGGGGGGTTCAGCTTGGGGTGCTTAGTCTACACCCTCAATCTTGTCCTCTACATCCATGTACAATTGGCGTAGTCTGTCAATCTGGTCAGGTGTGGCTTCCCAATATCCACGGCCGTTGGCCTCCAAGAAAGTTGCAACCAGCTTCCTGAAACTGTTGGGGTTCATGTCCATGAGACGCTTCTGCATGTCGTCATCATCGATGAAGGTCGTGTTGGCCTCATCATACACCCAGTTGTCCACCTGTACAAAAGAAGACATTAGTGTTATTAATGTTATCATTATTATCATTGAATGCAATGGAATACACCATTTGTGAACAAAGCTGCCAGAATGCTGCTTACACAGCTGTTTACAAGGCTGCAGCATGCATCACACAGATGCAGCACAGTTATGTAGTTTGAAGACAAGCAGCATGTGCAGCTACAGTATGGCTCCACGAAGATGCCACATTGCTTGCCAAGCCTCAGACCATGTTTGCAGCACATGATGACAGATGTACAAATATCCACAAAGATGCCACATTGCTTGCCAAGCCTCAGACCATGTTTGCAGCAGGTGATTACATGTACAAATACTAACTCTGGCAGCATCACATCTTGACAATGTTTACAGGCAGACTATGCCTTTGCGTTGCAGACAGGTTGTAGCAGGCTTGTCAGCAACACAGTGTTCAGGCTGTGACACTGCAGCTGCATAGTCACAGGGCAAGTCACAGTTACACAGAGCATATTGACACAACTGTACCAACAGCAAACAAGACTTACCTGTCCTGATGTGGCAGACCACCCGACAGTGTTGGTCAGACGTTTCTGGATTTCACGCACTCCCTCATACCCACTGTTCAGCATGCCCTCGTACCACTTGGGGTTCAACAGCTTGGTGCGGGCATCCAGCCTGACAGTCTCTCCCAGTGATCGCACCTGCAATGTGAGCAACATAGCTTGAGCAGTGACACAGCAGTAACTTGTCAGGAGACACTAGGCTATTTGAGCGAGGACAAGGCTGCTTGGGCAATGACAGAGCTGCTCTGGCACTTTTGAGTACTTGTTTGAGTGCCCCTGTTTACAAACATCAAGAAAACTGTTGAAGGTGCACGCAGAATTGGATGAGACATAAAAGCGATCTGTTAAATAGTGTGCATACAAGCATTGGCTTCAGGATGGCCTGCAGTCCACTCATGTTGTGAGCCTGCAGTCTACCCATTTGCAGTCTCTCCAAAGCAGAAATCATGCCTATGCCAGGGCAGCAGCAGTTCACAGCCTGACTGCAGTTATTGCACCATGTACTGTGTACTTCAGAGTAAGTGAGCCATGCACAGCAAGTCAACACACCTGAGCATTGGCTGTAGTGGTGTCAGCAATGTACGATGAAGGCAGCTTGCCGTCTGTCCTGAGTCCTGACACCAGCTTGGTCGGGTCACTGTCAAAGTAGTGGCTGACATCAGTCAGACTGATCTCACTGCTGTCTAGGTTCTGGAAGGTGGCATCTACAGACTTGAGGGCTGACTCAAACACCTCCCTTTGCTCTTCGCCGCCAGCTCCAGGCCTGCAGCAGAACAGCAAACGCTTTCAAGACAGCGTTTTGGATCATGCAAAAGACTATGCAATGACCACATAAGATATCATGCAAGGACTACATGGAGAACTACGCATGATTACACAGAACTGTGCAATGACGAAGTAGAGAACTGTGCAATGACTACACACAGTGCAGTCAAGGCAAAACAGGAATTACAAGTTTGAGGTTTGGAGCGGGGCTGCAGAACACACATCTGACTACTATCTTCAAGCCTCGCTAGCAGAAACAGTATGCAAGAGAGAGTCTGCTGCGCAAAGGCAAGCACTCAGCATTGTCGCATAGACAGCGAAGGTTCTAAGACACCTGCCACTGTTGAAGGCACTGCAATTCATAATAATAATAATAATTCACAGGCGTTCCAGCTAATCGTTCTTGCCAGGTACCCACTAGGTGTGCCTAAACCCTAGTCCTGTGAGCCAACACGCACTGACATGAGACACTAATTGCACCCAAGGGGTGTGCGCTGACAGGGCGAGTGCCATAGACGCAATTGCAAGGCAGGAAAACCTCTGCCCACTACCTGACACGGAAGCCTGAGAAATCAGCATGTTACCACTGAGGCTTGAACCCGTGACCTGCTGCGTCACATCCTGACACATAGCAGCTTATGCCAAAGGCTGGGTGGACCTCTGGGGGGAGGACTGCAATTCATGAAGAGGTACAAACCTGTCACTGTTGAGTGCAAAGGGTTACATAAAGAGGTTCAGACCCACCTGTCACTGTTGAAGGCGAAGGATTTCCTAGAGAGGTACATCTCCTGCAGCTGCTGCTCATCGCTCCAGCTGGAGTTCTCCACCGCCAGGTTGACGTTGCTGGAGTAGGAACCAGATGCGTTACTGAAGATGCGGGTGGCTGCCTGCCGCATGCTGATGCCCATCTCCTCAGCCTGTACAGAGCATCATACAAGTTATACAAAACAAGTCACATTTTGCGCACAAAAATACAGACAGATGTACATACAAACGTATAAACACCCGCATGCTGATGCCCATCTCCTCAGCCTGTACACATCACACAAATTACACCGAAAAAGTCACATTTTGTGCACAAACATACAGACAGATGTACATACAGACAGATGTTCATACAGACGGACATGCATACAGACAGACATGCATACAGAAGGACGGACGGACAGACACACATACAGACAGACAGACGTACATACATACACCATGCATACATACATACACCATGCATACATACATACATGCATACATACATACATACATACATACATACATACATACAGACACACACAGACACAAAGTGAGTAGAAGAAGGACAGACAGCCCACCTGCTGCCTAGCATGCTTGCGCACAAAGTTCATGTCCTCAGGCTCATCTAGCTCAGCCGCCATCTTGACTGCCCTGTCCAGAAGGTTCATCTGGTTCACGAACAGGTCTCGGAACACTCCGGAGCAGTTGACCACCACATCCACACGCGGCCTGCCTAGCTCCTCTAATGGAATGACCTCTAGCTTGTTGACTCGGCCCAGTGCGTCTGGCACTGGCTTGATGCCTACCATGCACATCACCTGCACCAATCACAAAATAAAATCACAATGTGCACAAAAGCATTAACATTTGACATGAGAGCCAATGCCTACCATGCGCATCACCTGCGACAATCACAAACAATGTCACGAGGTGCACAGAAGCAGTGAAATTGCATTTTGTACCAATCTTGTACAGACATCATATGCGCTTTCTGTGGCTACGTCTACCATGCACATCATGCGCACCATCCACAAGCCATGTCACAAGGTGCACAGAGGCAGTAGCATTTCATTTTTGTACCAGTGTTACTGAGTGTAACTGGAAGCATCGTACTTGCTGGCGTGGTCCTGTACTAGCTTCAAACCCACGATGTGAACAACGGCCACAGACATACACACAGTGAGCTCTGACAACACAAACAACACATAGGGCCAGCAGTACTTCTGGTCAGCACAACAAGACTGCTGGTAGCACATGAAGTACCTGTGCAAGGGACTCTCCATACGTCTTGATGTTGTCAGTTCCCCAGAGGACTACAGCAATGGTCTCCGGCCAGGCGTTGCCATTGTCCAGCTTCTGACGCTCTAGCAACCTGTCAAACAACATGGCACTGATCAGCCAAAACAGGAGAGCAGTGCTGATTCAGATTTGAACACAGGACTGATTGGCCAGCACAAAAGGGTGGTGCTGGTGTAGTGTCCAGCGTATCCCAAATGCAAAAGGACTGTTTTGTACCTTTCTACAACTACTCTAGCAGACTTGAGGGCGGCCTGGGTGGGGATGCTCTGGGGGTCTAGGGCGTGGATGTTTTTGCCAGTAGGCAGTACACTGGGGTTCCTGATGGGGTCACCCCCTGGGCCTGGCTCTACATACCCACCCTTCAGCGCCTGTGACACAGCACAGCACACGCTTGTAAGCTCAAAGTTCAAACTGAGGAGGAGAAAGCAGAGCATGATGTGCTTGCCAAAGTCGCACAGCCCCAATGCAGACCTGTGTAGATGTCACAGCGGCTCAAGAGGTGCATTATTGGTTCAAACTAAAGGTGGTCGATGCATACACCCATTCTGAAATGCAACTATTCAGCAAGATACCAGTGCACGGGGTGCATGGGGTGTCCCTTGCTTGATGTGTTTCAATCCAGTGTAGCTCAGCACAGCAGGCTAGAACAAGCAAGCCTTTCAAATTTGAACACACCTGCTCCAGAGCGCCCAGCTCGTTGTCCTTGACAATCTGTGTAAGGCAGAACTCCAGGTAGCCAAACAGGCTGCGCAGCTCATCCTTGTTAGCCTTCTTGAACTCAGTGTCCTGCATCAGACAACATGTGTTTCTGTTTTGGTACAGTAGTCATTTTTGAACATCCAGCAAATCTGTGAAAAACATCAATCTTCTTGAGTAGCTTGTATTCCTGCTGGCACCTGTCAGCGTGCTTGTCCTGCATACAATGAGGGGAACCTGCACCCTGCACTCTGATACTTGAGAAACCCCACTGTGCTAACAAAATGTTCATAGGATGTTGCAAATTACCTTTCAGCAATGCTGAGGGGCTGGTGTTTTGCTTCAAGGAAACATCTTACAAGAGGCTTACTACTCAGACAGCACTGAAAGACATGGCATGTCAAAGACTGCAGTCAAGAGGCACACCCAAAGAGGCACCCTCAAGAGGCATACTCAGGAGGCACACTCAAGAGGCATACCTTGATGACACTGACCCAGGGCTCTTGCGCTCCCAAGCCAGTCATCTGGGCAAACTTGTTGAGGCCCTTGATGCTGACACGACCATCCTTGTCAGTGCGGTCCTCCACAAAAGCTCTGACAGCCTGCCTGCACACCTCTGTCATCCTCTGATTCAGCTCCACATCTTGCAACACTCCCTGCACAGTTGTAGAAGGGAACTGGAGAAGATTGGAAGGAGCGACTATGTGCAGCAGAGTTGCAAGGTGCCACAGAAGCAAGCAGTGGGGAGGAAACGACAATGAGTGCTTGGGTGAGGCCTTACAAAACACCACTGCACAGTTGAAGAAGCAAAGAGAAACCAAAACTTGGCCAAAGTCCAATGTAAAGTTCTACGTAAGGTAAGTCACTACATACCCTGTTGTTGTTGAGGTAGATCTCCTCCATATTCCTGTTGATGGAGCGGGCTAGGATCCCCGGGAGGCCCTTCACGGGGGGGTCCCCCTCAGGCCTGTCAATCTCTGCAATGTTGACTAATGTGGCAATGGCCTCCATGGCTGTTGGGGGGCTGCCCACCACATGGAGCCCACATGGCAGCAGCCGTGACTCAATCTCCATCAACCTGCATGTAGTAACCGGACTCAGTCAGATTTGTGGCGGCAGTCGCAGCTTTAACTTCATCAGCCAGCCATAAGGCTTGGAAGTTTTGTTGCAATCTTGGCAAACATGCTTGCACTACACCCTGATGGCCCCACATTACGGCCTTGACATCTTGAGAGTGTGTAGACACACTAAGATGCCTGCTTTTGCATTGCACACATTACGAAAAGGGCAACAATGTAGTGGGCTGTGTCACTGTTAGAACATACAGAGGAACCAGACTACGAGTGTACTGAACGAAGCATCACTGGACACTTGGAATCTTGCTGCTCTGTATGTTCTAACAATGAAAAAGCCCACTACGCTTCTTGCCCTTTTCGTAATACCGCAGTGCATTACGTCCAGTAAAACCAACAGGCCTATACACCAATCACCTGTCACAGCTATGTCGTCTGTATCAAGCCAAAATGCAGCACAAGACAATCATGCAGCATCACAGATGTCACAAATGGGGTCCAAATGCTACAAATGTCACAATTGGGGTCCAAATGCTACAGATGTCACAATTGGGGTCCAAATGCTACAGATGTCACAATTGAGGTCCAAATGCTGCAGATACCAACATGTGGAAGGGCACTTGCTACAGATGTCAACATGTGATAGGGCACTTGCCTGGAGTAGGCCTGGCCTACAAGGCTGTCCCTCTGGGGTAGATCCAGCTCCTTTGCATCTTCTTCAGGCAGCTTGATGTCCTTGTCCAGATTACACTGGCGAGCAGTCTCTATGATGGTGTTGCAGATGGCAGGTCCACGCCCAGATTCCCTCAGGGTCTGGTAGCTGGCAATCAGCTCTTTCAGCTCCTGCACAGACAGGATTTAGGGTCTAGGATGTAGGGTTTCAGGAGTGTGCAGACTTGGACATCATAACATTGATGGCGCAGTTGCTGTTTTCCATGCTGTTTTAGCAAAGTATGTGCTCTAGATGCAGTTCTTATGGTCATTGCAACTCACTGCAGTTGCATGCAGTCTGCCCAAAGCTAACCTCACGTGGAAGGTTGCTTAATGCAAATGCAGGAAAAAAACATATTTCCATCCAACAGGTAGACACCTGAACCAGCAGAACATCCAAAAAGGGAGACATCTGAACAGCAGGACAAAAACCTGAACTCTAGGTATGACAACACAATGAACCGCATTTATCATTCAAGGTTCAAGAATGACAAATCTGTTCATTATGTTGTCGTTCAAGCATCAGATTCTTGTCTGGCTGTTCAACTGTCTACTTGTTAAATTCAAACAGAATTCAAGCGCCGCTCTCTCAGGGGGTGTGTCGTTCAGACCATCGTCCCAAGCCTTCATTGACAGCTCAAATGGCATTGGCAACACTCATCTCAAGTAAAACAGTAGTTGACAACAGTCAACTTGAGTGACATGCATCTAAAACAGGCTGAAACATTTGAGAGTTTTGTCGGCCAACAAATAGAATGATGAAAGATGTACAATCAACGACATGTAGTGACAGCTCAATTGGCAACACTGACCTCAAAGCAACGACACAATTGACATCAGTCAACTTGAGTGACTCAAGCTGACTAACAACACAAGCAGCAAGACCCACCTTGAGCCCCTTGTACAGCCCAGCGTTCTCAGCAGGGGAAACCCTAAACCTTAAGCCAACTTGAGTGACAAGGCAACCAGCAAAACCCACCTTGAGACCCTTGTACAGCCCAGCATTCTCAGCAGGGGGTGTCAGGTAGGAGATGGTGTTGGCATAGGACCTCCTCTTAGCAATGGTTGCCTCTGAGGGGTTGTTAGCAGCATAGTAGTAGATGTTGGGAATAGTGCCAATCAGACTGTCAGGGTAACACAGGTCTGACATCCCCACTTGCTTCCCAGGCATGAATTCCAGGGAGCCGTGAGTCCCGAAATGCAGCACTGCATCAGCCTGCATGTCACGGACAGACTTTAGTCAGCAGTCATGAGTCCCAGGTAATAATTGCAGGGAGCCATGGGTCCCGAAATGCAGCACTGCATCAGCCTGTATGTCACGGACACAGTCTAGTCAGCAGCTGGAGATGTAGTGAGGAGCTGGCAAAGGGCTGAGGCGCTCGGTGCTCTCCAGGCAGGCCCACAAAAGAGCATCAAGTGCCAAATGGCCCCTGGTGCCAAAGAGGCATAGTAAGGGCCAAAGCGCATTAGCCTGTATGCAGCATGAGGTGAAGCTTCTCATGCTTGTGAGGTGCAGAGTGCAAGTAATAACTGCATATGACAATGTCAGATTGCAGCCTGACACCCTAATTCAAATCATTGCTGACAAAGTGTCAAAGGCGTGAGATACACAGCAGTCGCACTGCTATCAGACTGCATCCTGGAAACTCTGCCCACCTTGAAGATGCTCTCCAAGAAGGTATAGTAGGCAGCAAAGCCGTGATGGGGGGAGGCGCTCCTACTGAACAGGAGGGCCATGGGGTCGCCCTCATACCCGAAGGTGGGCTGGACACCAATGAACACGTTGCCAAACTGCTTGCCATAGATCAGCAGGTTCTGGCCCTGGGAGTTCAGCTTGCCTGCACAACCAACCAGAGTCTTTGACCAAGCAACTGGGACAGAGTAATTTTGCCTTGGAAGCCTGTGAATGCTTTGCTTCTTGGAAACAGTACTGCAATGCACCAGTGTTGCAGCAGTGCTGTTCAGACTAAGCTAAGCAGAACTGTGCAGCCATTGCGTGGCGCAGCACAGCACAGCAGGGCACAGCGCAGCATGGCACAGCACAGCATGGCACAGCATGGGGCAGGACAGGGCAGTTACCTGGGGCCTTGCCCCAATTGGCCTCTAGCTCCCCAGAGTAAGGGCACAGCTTCTGGTACTCATCCACGTTCATCTTGTAGGCGATGTTCAAGTCTGCGCTGTTGAAGCGTGCCTCCTGATCATTCAGAATCTGCACAGCAAGAGTTACCTTGCATTCAGACACGTGTGCACACATGTGTATTGATGGAAAAGGATGCCTGACATTGAGACCTGTGTGTAGGAAAACAGTGATTTGCATTTAGTCATGTGTGTATGGAAAAAGTTCCAATAAGAAGCTAGTGTCAGCTATTGTGTTTGTCTTTTAGAGACCAGGCAGCACATGTGCACATCAAAACAGTCCGGTAAGCTTGCTGCCCAGATGCAACACGCAGAGCATGTAGCACTTCCCAGCTGCGTTCCTCATTTGCAGCAACATTGCTCTGCCTTGAAGTCCCACATAATGCTAACCAGACAACAGATAACATCACATTAGCATGGCATGTACAAGCAGGGTTCTTTTTCATGGTATGTACAAGCAGGGTTCTAGTTCCATGGTGTGTACAAGCAGGGTCCTAATCCCTTAGCTCACCAGCTTAATCCTCTTCTTGCTCAGGCAAGGCAATGCTCACAAGAAAAAAGACAATTCAGCATCAGCATGGTATGTACATGCAGGGTTCTGAATCTTTGGCTCACCAGCTTGATGAGGTCCTCTTCTTGCTCAGGCACACCATCAACAGTGTAGCCTTGTGACTTGAGGTCCTGAAGCACCTTGTAGATGCTGCCAAACACATTCAAGTAAGCTGCTGTGCCCACGTTGCCCTTGTCGGGTGGGAAGCTGAAGACTGTGATGGCCACCTTCTTCTCGGCAACCTCCTTCTTGGCAAGGCTGCAGCACAGGCAAGACATGAGCAAAGATGGTGTGCAGACTGTATGCTTATGTACTGTGCATCAGCTGCATACCCACAACTGCATGCTGAAGAGATTTGTGAACACGCACACAAAGGGCGTCAGGAGCAGTTCTGTCTGCCTGCTGCCCAATGAGCATTCAGCTTGTTTGAACTCCCCAAACAAACAACTCCATGGCACATGCTCACATGCAGCAAGGGACACGCAAAGCATGTCAGACCAGGAGAGGGCAAAGGACAGGGCAGGGCAGGAGGGCAGGGCAGGAGGGCAGGGCAGGACAGCTTACTTGGCCCACTTGATGGCTCTGCTGCAGAGCACATCAATGCGGTCAGGCAGAGAGTGACTCTTGCCGGTGTTACTGTCCCTTCCAGCAAACACAATGGGCTCAATGCCACCATCAAGCTCAGGCAATGCCACCTGCACCACAACGCAATTGAATGTTTGAAATGAAAATGTTCAAAAATGGGAACTGGGCTTCAGGAGCTTCATTAGGAACTAGCATTGCAGCCTTGGGCATCACCATACAGTTGCTCAGGGTTTGGGGATGAGATCTGGGCTTCAGAAAATTGCATTTGGGGTTAGAGTGGGAGTCCTTGGGGCTATGAGACAAAAGCTCTTGCTGTCAGCAATAAGCAAAACTTTTTCAGTTGACGCCCCACCATTAGCATACAGTGATCACAGCTCTGAGCAATGAGAAGCAATGTTGCAGATCACTTCCAGTCAATTGGAGTCGATTAGGCAGTTTCTGTACCTGAAACAGTGACTGACCGTTGTGGTGCAAAAGTGTGCATGCACTTGCTTCGCCTCAGCATGCACCTAACCCCTGACAGCAAAGCTTGTTATGCCTAAGCGTCATAGCCTTAATTCAGACATCATCAAACCCTGCATAGGGATATACAAAAGGGTATAAACCCACCTGCAGGGCAACCTGCACAGGGTGCACACCAAGCTCTGAAGCCATCCACTCTTCTGTTGTCTGGAACACCAGAGGAAGTGACACCAGGTATGGGACGTTCAGCTTCTTTAGGGCATCCACAGCCTTGGGGGCATCCTGCCGCGCTGGCCCTCCCACCAGCGCAAACCTACATTGTGATCCAAGACTTCAGCAAGGGCACAACTTTCTGGCTTTGAAAGGCAGATTCTGAGGTCAATAGGCAGACATGAATCCTTCGAAAGACAAAATCAAGACTGCAAGCAGTGACAGATGAATAAGCAAAGGAACAAGGTGATTTGCATTGAATCAGTCATCCTGGAGTGGAAAAAGGTAACACATGGCAAGACTGCTTGCTCACCCAGTGAGTGAAACGACACAGTCCACAAAGTTGGTGCTCTTGTAGATTGGGTCATAGAAGAACTTTTTGACTGGGGCACTGAAGTCCAATCCTCCAGCAAACACAGGCACAACCTGCACCAGCCGTGATTGCACGTCATGTTCCTTGCCGTACATCGCTATGCATTGATATGCTTGCTGCAGGCTAAATGCACTGCAAGTGTACCCCTCAAACTGCAGATCCTGACATGTTCGGTTTGCTGACATGCACAGCCTGAAAACACCTGACGCAATCAAGCAGGGGGCATACCAATGCACCCAACAATGCCCTGCCTATGGCCATAACAGTGCCCTGGTCCATGGCCTCATACAAATCATGAACAAAGACGGCAATTTCGCAAATCATTAAAGTGTCACCAAAACAGATTCTGCACCCGATGCTGCATGCTCAATGGTGACTAACAGTGCACAGTGCAGGTGTGAGCAGCATACAACAAGACCTATTCCACAAGGGGTAAAATTGACCACATGCTGTACCTTGGCACCCTGGGCTTCTAGCTCTGAAACCACTCCAGAGTAGTGGCCCTCATCACCAGTCACCAGATGAGACCGTTGCATCACCAAACCAATGACTGGCGCATCTGCCGCAAACTTTGTGTCCCGCCTTGTGTCGTACCAGTTGAGGTACTCTTTCAGGTCCTCATACATGCCTGTATGACAATGATGATGTGTTCAGTCACTGCCCTGAATGGATGTTGTTGAGGATCACGCATTCATCTGCTCATCAAAATCGTGTCTTTCCCAAGATAGACACAGTTGTGGATGGCTTCCTGTACATGGTGCTCTTTGGGCAGTTGTTGCCTGCTGAAGGCCCTCAGAGTTGGTCGCAACAACCAGACTTCAGCCAATTGCCCAGGTTTGGTTGCTGCGAGCAACTCTGAGGGCCTTCAGCAGGCAACAACTGTGACAACAGACTGAAATGTGGTTGCTATGATCAACTCTTATCAGGCATTAAGCAGGCATCAATTATGGCAAAAGACTGCCTGGCATGCAACCCAAGTATTTGAATTGCAAAGCACAGCAAACCTGCGTCTGGTTCAAACAACAGATCAACACTGTGAGATGTATGTTGTACACAAATGCGCCCTCGCCCCTTGGCCGTGCTGTTATGTGTAAGGGCAGTCATGCCATCAGTCAAACAGCAACATGTGCCAAAAGTTGGATTCTGCCTTCTGTCCGCTTCAAAGCCGACAGATTTGGTAAAAGCACGAGTTTGTTTACCTGGTGCCATTGGATGCCAGATTCCCACCTCAGGGAAGAGCTGGGGGTCCTCACACCCAAAGTCAACCCCCTTGAGGGCAGGTACGTATGATTGAGAAGTAGACAGGACCAGATTCTCCAGATTCTCAGCGTTCCCGCCTAGCCAGTACTGCAGGCTCTGAATGTAGTTCCCGCCGTCACGAGCTTGCTGACTAGGCAGAAACTTGAGGACAGCTGGCAGGGTTCTGATCAGCTTTAGCAGCTGCTCCTCGAAGTTGTCGTTGTTCTTCTTCAGGGCACCAAAGAACTTCTTGATGGGAGAGTCCTTCTTAGCACCAGCTTTGGCTCCTCCCATAAGTTTCATGAAGTCAAAGGAACCAAGCTTGTTGAGCTTGAGGACAGCTGGCATGGAGGGGAAGATCAGGCAGGCATCTAAACGGTCCCTCTGTGGTGCAATGACTGCTGCAATCTGCAATCAGCAATTCTGTTGGTAAGATGAGGCCCAAGTCCTCTGCAAGCCAGCCAGCAACTCAATTTTGTAGTCTGCAGGACGAAGTTCCTTTTTTCATTTGACAGGCAGACGGAGATGACCGATTGTCAATAGATGTGTGCGGCGAGCATTGTCTTGTGTTGACAAATGTAGATATGCATCTGCCAGTTGATATTGAGAGGTTTTCATCCTGCAAACTACCGGAAACCATTAGTTGGGCTACAATGGGTGAAGGCAAACCTATGACTTTTGCTCAAGGTGATGACTGGCAGGGCAATCTGGCTTGTGAATGCTTTGCTGCAAACTAAGCTATGCAGTGATCACAGGGCAGTACAGCTGCTTGCAGTAAAGCCGCATGCAAGATGCCTGCAGACAACCAACAGGGATCGTGCAAACGCAGAAAGGGAAATTGGGACCGATGCTGCAGCACAAATGTACAATAAAAGACTGCAGATGGATGTTATCATGCAGGTGAGAGGCTGGAATGGGAAGGGATCAAACCTTTTCTGCAAGCTCCTCTATGAAGATAAGGGATCCAATGAACACATTAGCATCTGCCATGTCCTTGGTGAACGCTGCGTAGTTGCTGGCGTCTCTCAGTTCTTCGAGCAAGTAACCCACAACCTCCACACAGACATTGCTGCGGTTGGCGTTGATGTTCTTGACTGCCTGAGAGAGAGCTGACTGGTACTGTGCCTCCAAGACGACGTACACCAGCTTGACTCTGGTTCTTCCATTTGCGGTGGGTGTGACACGACGGATTTCGGGGTTGGTAGAAGTATAACCCCCGCCTCCACCTATGCATGCAGTGCCCGTTTGTAAAGGCCTTTGGTCCCTGTGGTGAAGCAAGGTCTTTGGTTGGTACACTGATCTTACTTGGGCCATCGCCGATACTGACTCTTATTGGCTCAGTGTCGATTGCTGGAACCAAGGTGTCAACCTCTGCTATGGCACGAACCTTTTGTGTAACACAGCCACAGGCAGCCTGCAAGAACGAAGAGTCGGAAAGATGATGCACGGTGGTACAACTTGATGCTGATCCCATAAGTGACCCTGCGCTTACCCTGCGGGACCCAGACGGGAGAGGACCGCCGGCAAACCTGTGCAGGTTATGACTACCCCTTGCAACCTGCGATGAAGCGTTGAACTGGTTAGCTTGGACCGACGATCTGATCGCACCAAACAAATCAGTGGCCGAATCCATTCTCAATCGGGTTTATGCGACTGTACCTGGCTGTGTGTTGAGCGCAAGTGAGAATGCAAGCATTGCTGGGTTGACGTCAGGCCGATCTGTGCGCTCGTTGTGCCCACGCCCAGCTGGGCAGCCATGTTGATCCGGATCGATGTGAAAGAGCTTGTACAGTTACACCTTACGGCCGACTCGTGTCTGTATAACTTGTGGTGAACAGAGCGCAACAGAGTCTTGCAGCAACCAAGATAAAATCTGATTGGCTCGACCTCGGCTGTACTTATTGCGATTCGGCATCGTGACGGGGATTCAGGTTTTCGTGGATTTAGGTTAATGGATGAGTCATATTAATGTGTCTGTGCTGCATGCACACAAACTTTGAGTTGCACGCACAGCGTCCAGCATCCATTACTCCAGTCCCTGAACCTGGTCATGCAGCACAAGTCTGCACTCAGCCTAGAGCACAGCGTTCTATCTGATCAATAAGCGTTGCCAAGAAGTAATAGAAGAATTTGATGTACAACCACTCTAGAGGCCTGAGCGAAGGAGCATGCACCGTAGTCAGACCAATACGGCTTCACATGGGTGCATTCACACCTCTCCTTGCCTTTGCATTAGAAGACAACTTGACTGCCTTCAACTGCGCCTTGTTGTCTGACGCCTTTCTAGCTAGCTTCGAAGGAATTCTTGTGTGTGCTCTCTTTTCAATGGGCACCAAAACGACGTTGTTTGACATGATTCCATGTCCCAGCCACATTCGTGGCATGTTAATCCCAGCATTGCAGTGGTTTGATGTCTATGATGCACACAGCATGATGCTCAAATGCACAAAGTGTTGCATTACTTTAGAAGACAAAACTTGTATTATAAATACATACTTTACATATATGCACATTATTACAGGACCAATAATGACATAGATTTTGCGAGCACAGCATGGCCTGCCAACAGATCCAAAGTTTTCACGGCTCAAATTTCTCCCCGCGACCTTGCCTGCAAAGGAGCACTTGACTGTTGACTGACAAGCATCAGCTCTTGCTGCACGTTATTGTGAACGTGATCTCTGCAAAGTTTACCACTTTGTGAAGGGGCATGCCAACAAAAGCTTAACACCTCGTTCTTAGCTTCCCCTCGCCTCTGTTGCATCTGCAAGTGATTTCTTGCCTATCTTGCAGCCAGCATCTTAAGCGGACTTGGACTGCCAGCTGGCAGGCTCGTCGTTTGTGCAATCTTGCCGAGGTGGTTTCAACAGATCGCAGCTGTGCCGTGCTGTCTGTCGGCATTCTAGTCACTTCACATCATGTCAGCCATCAATATTGCGTCAGTAAACGTCCTTGACAATCCCACGCTGTTTCAAAACCCGCTTCAGCTGGAGATCCAATATGAATGCCTGTACCCTCTTCAGCATGGTGAGCGTCTAAACAAGCTGACAGCTTCTGCTCAGCTGCAAATTGCATGACGACTGATACTACCTCATTCTGCCTGCAGATCTTGAATGGAAGCTCATCTACGTTGGATCACCAGAGTCTGAAAAGTATGATCAGGTGTTGGACAGTGTGCTTGTTGGACCTGTGGCACCTGGCAGCTATCGCTTTGTCTTTCAGGTAAGCACGAAAAGCACTTTAACCAGCACAGCACCTTAGCAGCTTGTACACTGACCTAATCTGCTGTATAGGCAGAGCCTCCCAACCCAGCACAGTTGCCACAGGATGACATTGTAGGGGTGACAGTCATGCTACTTACCTGCTCGTACAACCAACAGGTTAGTGCCAGGCTACACTACTTGAGCTTGACATCTCACGTCAGCTATCAACAAGCAGAGCCATTCAGTATGCACCTTGGACTAAGGGTGTCTCATTCAGCAGGAGTTCATCAGAGTAGGGTATTATGTCAGCACAGAGTACTGGGATGAGGAGCTCAGAGAAATGGAGCCCCCTCCAAATCCCCCTTTGATTGACAGGTCAGCTCACACAGATGCTAAATGCCAACTGGCGTTGCGCTGTTTGACAGCAGGGTGTGTACCCTGTCATCAAGCATATTTTGCTTACCCTGTCACGTTCCCTTCACAGATTGTGCCGCAACATCCTAGCAGACAAGCCAAGGGTGACCAGATTCCCAGTGGACTTTGATGCAGTGGCTCCTGCACCGCAGCCACAGTCAGCTGAAGTTCCTGCTGCTGAAGCTGTGCCCACTGAAATGGAGGCCTGATGAGCCCTGTCAGTGTGTAGTCAAGTGTAGATTTGTGTATCATCAGTCACCTTTCCTGTGTCCTTGCCTTGCATTGAAACAAATTTGAGTTCAGACAGTAGTGCTGAGTTTCAAGATGCACAGGTTGACATGAGTCAGCTTGTGATAGTGCCATTCACACAATTTTGTTTGTCATCAACATGTTGTACATGCTGTACAGTGTACACGTACAAGCTTACAAAGGAATCTGAAGTTCTTCAAACAGTTCTTTAAAGTCCGCTGCCCATGTAGCTTGTTCCACAGATTTTTACAACATACAGTACGGTGACTTGCAGCAGGTGTGAAGCAACAAATCAGTGTGCTGCAAAGACAACCTTCATGCAAACTTTGCATGTCTTACAACACAATCTGGAAAGCTTTGCTGAACAGTGCAGTTTCGGGAATTGATCATCGGATTTATACCACTAAGGAAACACAATCTGCAAAGCGTCTTCAGGATAAAAGTTGCACAGAGCATTGGTGCAGCCAGCAACAACAGTGTTGTATATCTTGCTGAGCATACCAATGCAGTGCCTGGGACAGAAGAAAGTGCAAAGCAGTGGTTTACAGCTGCACTGCTTGATGCCTGCAATTGATAAGAGTCATGTCTGAACGATGGGTCTGCCGAGTGAGCCAGTAGCAGCCAAATTTTGCGGCTGTGCTGCTGGCAGGGCTTCGCTGTGACTCAGCCTCTGATCCTGATCAGACGCTGTCCCTTGTGGCTGGATGCTGCCTCTATCAATCTCTATGTTCATGACAGGTTTTGCAACCTGGGCTGGCGCCTCTGCATCCATGGGTTCTTCATCCCCAGTAGGCCCTGAGAATGGAATTTGCTCCCCTTCAGTAGCTGCTGCTGCACCCTCTGGCTTACTTCTGCATGAGCACTAAAACACTTGAGGCCCAAAGTGATGTTTTAATCGTGGCATGTAAGTATGTTCAATGTCAAACAACCATGATACATTGCGTCAAGGCAAGCCAATCAGGGACTCCAGGATGTGTTGCTGTGCGCAAATTCTCTGAAATGACATGTTGTTGCTTGCTGCATTGATAGTCTCCCATTTCTAAGCATGAAGCCAGCTTAAAGGAAACCTGAGTCCATTGGCATGATAAGCGCTGTGCACTTCTCACAAGCAACACATGTATGTGGGGTGAAGTTTGAAGCAAAGGAGACATACGCTGGAGGACTAGCGCTTGGCGGTCTTCTCCTGCTGGTGCCTTTTGGCAGAAGGAAAAAGAACTTCTGCTCTCCTACTTGCAAAAAGTCCTGAGTGTACAGCTGCTGTGGCGCAGAGCTGGGTGTATGCAGTATGCCATTGACAGTGACACCATTCTTCCCCATGACAGTCAGCTCAAAGACACCTGGAACAGAAGTTACCCAACTCAGGTACGCATATGTAGAATAACCTCCTGACCTTTAGAAGCTGACTTTACCAAGCGAGAAATTGTAGGCAATTTTTGCATGTTGTCTAGAGATATTCATGTTGTCGCCTGCATCAGCTCAACAAGATTAGCAACCCAGCAGCAATATACAAGATTCAGAAGGTTCCGGTGAGCAGAGAACTACTCACCCAGCACTATGTCCAGTTCTGTGCTTTTGCTTTTCCGGCCAAGCAAGACTTCATACTTGCGAATGAAGTACTCAAGCCCATCCCCTTGCAGCTTGGCAAAGGCAACCCTGCCAAGTCTTGGATCATCCGCTGACAGTCCCATTCCTGCTTGCCTGTTCTGCCAGGTGTGTCAGGCTATTGCACAGAACACACTGCTGTATCAGCAATAGGTGCCCTGGGTGTTGTATCTCGATTGTGGCTCAAGTCTGCCTTGCATGCATGCACGGCAATGTATGGAATGCAGCCTTGGCTGTAACTGTTGTAAAGCTGAGACGGACTGCCGGTGACCGGTGATCAGACACACTGCACTAGTTTTGACGCAGAAAGCCCTCCAGGACCTCGTCCCGCGGCAGAAGCCGAGAGGCTCAGACGTGAAGTGGGGGACCAGTAGCCTTGATATCACTACTTGGATCGATCCGAGGTTTGCGCAAATTGATCATTGGTCTCAAATATGTAGCCCTCGCTTGCTTTTGCACTCTGTTAGTCATAATGCCTCTGACTCACCGTTCAACATGAGCAAGAATTTTGGAAGAAGTCACGGAAACAGCTCGCTTTGCAAACGGAAGCCAGTCTCGCAAATAGTGCTCTTTGCCGTTCAGCTACCTGGCCATTGATTTTGGACCTCGCAGATTTTCTGTGAATCCGGTCGCTGTTGTCTCAGCCAAGATCGCGACTGGCCACGCAACGGGGCTGCTGTGCACGCCATAGTACCTCCGCGTATTTCTCAATTTCAAGCTGCGGTTGGCCTGTACCAAACCACAACGATCGTGACACTCTCAAGCTTGAGGTGTATCGTTGCATAGGGCTGGGTCAATATGATCATCAGACTACGCTCGAGGTTGGCAAGCTCTGCCGGCCCTGCTCCCGTTCCTATGCACCATTGCACTGTTTTTACAAACACAAAGGCTCGGGGGACGCACCGATGAGATCAACGTCAGATGTTGGTTCTATAGGGATGGGCTAGAGCGCATCACAGTTGACGCTGCTGGAACTGTGGGGACTCTCAGGCAACAGATCAGCTCAGATCTGAATATGCCCCGGGATAATGTCACACTTTCGAAAGATCAGAAGCTGGTGAGCATGTGCATACGCTACAAGCAACATACAACTGACATCGGTATTGAGCCTGGCCTGGAATTGCAACTGCAGCTTTTGTCTAAGACCCCAGAGCAATTCAAAGACCTGAGCAACAATAAGCTGCGCCTCAAACAGGCTGGTGTACAGCATGGAGACATGGTAAGGGCCAAATCAAAGGCTCTGCCAGCAGATGTGCCACACCCACTGCCGCAGTCATCATATGGCTTCTCCCTCCACCAACTGCAAACTTACGTGCTTCACTGCAGCAGCGTTCAAGAAACACTTGTCCTCTTGCAGATCTACATGCAATACCCTTTTGAGCGTACAGTCCAGTCTGTTGTCAAAAAGCCAGTTTTTGAGGGGCGAGGGTTTGGGGCAAAGATGACAGTAGAACAGCTGATAGCAAAGCAAACACGAATAGAAAGGTGGGAATCTGCATGATGCAATGCACCTCTGTTGCTTTATCATAGAGTGGCAACACATTGTAGCTTACCATTGTAGCGCTTGTTTTTAAGTACTTGCCATCCTGCATATAAGACTCACGCATTGTTATGCATGCTTGGATTGCTTGATGCAGCTCTGACATCAGCATAACTCATGATTGAAGATGACATGTGCATCGACAACTCATCTATGAGTAGCTGATGTCAGTTCCAACACAGAATTTGTCATGCTTTAACGAGAGGCTAAGTAATCTCCTCAATATAGACATGCGAACTGTCTCAAGGCATTGTTTTGATCAGATTCACATGCAAGGGAATTTCATTAAGAACATGGTGTTTCTGTATTTGCAAGAGTTGATTCTCAGCTTGGGCTTGCACAGGCAGGAGGAGCCACACTGTGCATCAGTGTCCTTTGACAAGCATGCAGCCAACATGTTTCAGTCATACGTACAATCTGCTCTGGCGTTTTCCATCAAGCGTGGTGGAATCTTGTATGGCAACAAAGATGAGGAAGGCAATGTGACTGTACATGCCATATACGAACCTCCACAGGTAACCCACCAAAATGCTTTGCATTGCTTTGCTCTTGGAGCACAGGCGCCTTTCAGCAAAAGCACTTGCTTCCAATATCGTCAGACTTCCTGTCAAGTTTTGAGCTAGACATTATGTGATGCACTCATCGTGAAGCTGTTATTGCTGGTTTGTCTGAGAGCATTCACCCCTTTTGGAATGTGTTGCTCTTTGTCTGCAGGAGGCCAGCCCTGAGACACTGCAGATGGAAAGAGAAACAGAGGAGGAGATGCGAGCAGACTTCATCGCAAAGTCTCTCGGGTGGGTCTAACATTGCTCCCAAATGGTCTTGCTGTTATGTCATGCACTCAGTTGCTGCTGTTGAGAGCTTGGTATGACATACAGGAGGCCCTTGAAAGCCTTCAGGTCTTGCTGCCATGCTGTGTGTACCATTGCTGCTGTAGAGAGCTTGATTGCATCCACAATAGGCCTGTTCCAGCCTTGCATGTGCTGCTGCTGCATGTATTTGACCCTACACTTGTGTGGCTACTACCTGCTTGCACTTGATGTGTTATATGTCTCATGCGGCGCTGGCAGTAGGCTAGGTGTCTGTTGAAGACTACTGAAGAGTATGCTGTTCAGACTGCGGGTGATCTTATGCTATTTTGGCTTGCAAGGGTTGATGCATTTATTTTCTGCACAACATTTCTTTAAGTCACATGGATAACCCTTTCAGGCGCAAACATGACATGACCAATATGCTTGCAGTTGCAGAATCGTTCCTTCACAAAAGAAACCCCATTTTGGCTGCTTCAGAATGGAGAAGGTCGGCTGGATCTTCACGCAAAGCAGCAAAGAACGAGACTACATCATGAACTCAGAGGAGATCAGCCAGATGGCAGCCTGGCAGGACGAGGTGGGCCAGCACTGCGTGACAGGCGTGGTGTCCCTGGCTGTGTCAGATGAAGGCAGTGACGTCCACTTTGAAGCCTTTCAGGTAAGGACTTGCAGAAAAAGAATGCAAATTGAAGAAAACCAAAACAGCGCCATGACATGACACAATGTGGAGATGTTGTGTGTCAGATGAAGAAAGTGACGATCACTTTGAAGCCTTTCAGGTGGAGATTTGCCAAAAGAAATCATGCAAGAAAAGTCAGCGCCATGACATGACACAATGTAGAGAAATTGTGTGTACTCAAGCTGTCCTTGCATGATCTCACAGCTGCCAACTGTTTGTGATGCGCTGCATGTGTCTGCATGCAGTATGGCTGCTATGTGCCTGAGCATTGACTCCACCGTGCAAGATCAATAATATTGTGTGATGGCAGCTCATATGTGCCTATGCACACCTGTATTGGTTCTTGTGTGCAGCTGGTAGTTGAGTCACCCTGCGCGTGTCTTGCATCTCTTTGGCACAGAGTCACATTTCAATCTTGGCAACTTGACACTATCTGGTGCTGGTCTTCTTCTTCACATCCATCTGGCGGCTGTGGCATCAAATCATCAATCCCAAGTCGGGTCAGAAGCGCTGAAGCAAAAAAGCTCCTTGTGAGACCTTGTGCTGTTGTTTACAGGGTCTTTTGTTTACAGCAGCTAAGCAACGATGGGGTGTGCTGCATGCAGGTCTCAGATCAGTGTGTGAAGTTGGTCAAGGCCGGCTGGTTTGATGTTCAGAAGGAACCCAGCGGGGTCAGCACCCTCACCAATCCCAGTGTAAGGCCCCAGGGGACCAGTGCCTGTCCCCAACCCTGCATCACTGTGGAATTGTTAAACTCCCAGTGTCTTCCAGGAGCAGCAACAATAGTAATAATAATCTATATAGTAAACTTGCTATAATATAATAGCTATAATAAACTTGCTTTCCAGCTCATGATGAGCTAGGTATGTGCGGGACAAGTCTTGTCTCTCTGCAGCAATAACACAGAGTGGTTTTGAGGAAGCAGCATCAGCACATCACATGGTGTGTGAGCTTGCAATGCCAATCTGTGGGTGTTCAGGAGACAGGTTCAGCTGCAGAATATTGACAAAAGAAAGCAAACAGCTTGTGCGACTTACTTGCCCCTTGGGAGCGTGTTTGCTGATCATGACACAGGAGGAACTGCCAGGCAGAAACTCCGGCACAGGCATACTTCAGAGTGCCCAACTGGCCCTGTGGGGGAAAAACCCACTTGATGACTATGGCAAACCCTTTGCTTGCGGTACTTATCATGTGGATTTTTCCCCCACAGAGCAAGTCGCACAATCTCAAGTGTGCCTTTACCGGTGTTTCCGCCTGGACACCTAGCAGAGCAGCGGCTTGTCAGCTTCACACTGCAGCGTGATGTGGGCAGAGAGATCAGTCTGTCAAGATTAGAGGCCCAGTCAGAGGGCAATACATGTGACGGTGCTACCAAAACACGTAGTCTCAAGAAGATTAACTATGCTGACAATGTCAAAAGAACGGCTAGTCTGCAATTACTCAAGGTCCCTGTCCCCGCGTGCCCCCCTGCCAATGGTATTTCGCAATGCAGGAACCTACGCAGAAGCAGCCTGTCATTGTGGCGGGGAAGGATGTGAAGGAGGTGGACAATGACTACTTCCTGATTCCTGTCAAGATCATGGATCATGAGGGACCCCTGACGGCAGGCTTCCCCATAGAGAACCGCCTGCTACCCCAAGGCAAGTCACATGTCTCTGTATCATTGATGAACATAGTACAAATTTGTTGGGTTAGTAATGAGCTGCTGCAAATTCAGTAAATGTCATGAAATTGTGTAGCACTACCAGCAATGGTGCAACTTGCCATGACTTTCACCATGCCTTTGTGAAAGTTGCAGCTGAGGCTGGTCATGTGAGTGGTGTTGATCAAGATCAGGATGGAAGCCAATGCTGCTGTATTGCTGCAGGGCCTTCTGAATTTAAGCAGTACATGCGACAAAGTTCTAGCAAGCCGTACTGGCAGAGATTAGCAGACTTCCATTTGCTAATGTATCTGGCAAAGCAGCCTGGCCTGGATCTTGTGAATGACATAGCTGTGCTGCTGGAGTGTATAAAGCACAAGGCCAGTGTGCCAGAAGGCTATACACTGATCATAGATAGTTTGGCAGAGAGCTAAGTTGGGCACACAAACCAGAGGCCGATATTTTCTGAGGTCATTGGTGAGGAACGCTCAAACATTCTTTGTCTCTCCGAAACATATATGTCCGCAGCCACCGTGTACGTGTGACAAATTTGAAGCTGCTTATCATGATGCGAGTGCTTATCATGATGCGAGTGAAAAATGTGACATTGTCAGAACTGGATACACTCAGGAAGCAAAGTACAGATCAGACACAGCAGCCTGCAAAACTGCTGCTCTACTGCAGACTACTATGGAATCATCCCACTAAGAAAATTCTGCTGTTTTACTGCAGCAGTTGTCAGCACAGGAGTTGACTTATAAGGCCGCTATTAGACTAACCTCTTCTTCTTCCTTCTTGACTCCGCAACCGAAACGCCAGCAGCCTGTTCCGTGACCTTGATGCAAGACACCATGCGTACATTGGCGGCCAACGCTCACACAGCTCCACTGCAATAGGCTGTTTGCCACTATGCTAGTGCAAAGCAGCTATGCCTCAAGACGCTGTCTTCCGAGATCGAATCTTCAACTAGCAACACGCTTAACGCTTGCGGGTTCCGTAAGCATACAGCGTACTTGGGCAGCTCAGAAGTCATGCAGGCCCTGTAAGAGGCAAGCACAGCGGCATAGCCTGTGTTGTCGGGCATCAGAGCAAAGCCAGTCATGCACCCTGAGGTATGCAGGTCACCTTAAACCGCCCTCTGACACCACAAACGGCACAAGCTAGAAGCGTCAAACACTACAAGCTGTCGTTCAGGTCGGTTGCTGTTCACTTGGCCGTCCAGGACGGCGACACTTTAGAGTCACTTTCACTTGAGTCTGGCTTTTCTAAAGCCAAGTTGCAAGAAGCTAATGGAGGTGAGCTGTCACAAACTCCCCCTGGCATTCAGGTCTTGCTCCATTTTATATGTGGTGTACATATGCTGATGTCAGCATCGTAGTCAGCTTTTGCTCAAAGCTGCATAGCATCATTATCTTCATAAGGCATGGCTATTAAACAATCTCATGCATGCCATGTACATTACTCGTTGGCACATGCTACTGCAGGGGATCCTTACCTTACAGCAGGTCAGAACCTTGAGTTTGTGATCAAGGTTCCTGAGAATATGATGCCTGTCAGCAAGAACAGGAGACTTGTGCTCGTGCCGGTGGAAGCAGCATACTCTGATGATGAGCAGGAAGTGGTTGTGGCACAGGAGAACAGGCAGGTATGGTCATCACTGCCAACCATCCTGTGCAGAAAACAAAGAAAAGAAAAGAAAAGAAAAGAAAAGAAAAGAAAAGAAAAGACAACACTATGCCTTTCGGCATCAATTCAACGAGAAGCCAAGTATTATACCGGACTGCCCAGGTACTTATGTTGCACATGATGTTGCACATGCTGTTGCAAACCCCTGAACCGCACAGTTTTGTCATGGCTGTGATGCAAAGTAGATGTATGCAAAGTAGATGTACAAGTCTGTGCCTTTCAGCAATCATACGGGAAGCCTGTCGCACAAGCTTGCTGCATATGTGTAGCATAGCTGCCTTCAGCAATCTGGCCGGGCACAAGACGGCAGCGTGCACAACACCATCGGGCTCTGAACTGCACACATGCAAGAACTTGCTGCCTGACAGCACGCATGCTATCAAGCCAACCAGGTTGTCATGAACATTTTCATGCTTCTTTCCATAGCAAGTTCTAGATTGTCATGCCAACTTGCACTGCATAGAATGCACTGCCTGTTGATGTTTCATATGGTAATCTGTGTCACCGGACAGTGACAGTCTGCACACATGATGCAACCCAATGTTTACGGTGTGCATAGTAGAACTTGCACATACCTCGTTTGGGTAGGCACAAGTTGGCATCATTTGACCAATGCACACACGCTCATGAACATCTTGTGTACCCTCTACTCCAGACCAGTGGTTATTCAATATGCAAAAATGATCACACAAACTCATGATGCCTGCGAGTAGTCCCCAGGCATTTGTCCCCAGACTCAGACTCAGACTCCCACCATACAATGCAGTTGCTTCAATAACCATTGTGCTTGTACATCCTCAGGAGCTCTCTGCAGCCACAAATGCATCAAAAGAAAACAGAAAAGACTACACCTGCTGGCGTCATTTGAATGAGAAGCCAAGTCTTACACCGGGCTGCCCAGGACAAATGCATTACCTGTCCTGACAGCAAGTCTGCTGCAGGTGCAACAGGAAGAGAGGGCAGAGCAGCAGCGCTTGGCACAGCAGGAAAGGGAACAACTACTGCAGCAGCAACGCTTGACACAGCAGGAAAGGGAGCAACTAAAGCAACTACAGCAGCAGCAGCAGCAGCAGCAGCAGATGTTAATGCAAGCAGGACCTGCCATGAGGACAAATGTTGTTCAAACCGCCAGGTAGCTTTTCCCAAGATACAAGTCAGCAACTTTTGCCTTTTAATGTTGCCTCTCAACATGACAGGAAAGATCTCAACATAACTTGGGGACATACATAGATTGGGGATGCATTGGCGAGATCATTGCTTTGGTGATCATTTCACTGATGAGGTCTGCATTACTGTCAAAGCATTGGAGCCATGACTGTATGCGCTGAGCCAAAAATCTTGAAGCTGAGTCACAGCTCTGAGTGCTGAGCCATGACTGTAAGTGCTGAGTCGTGAGCATGAATGCTGGTTCATGGGCTACTGAACTGCAGGTTTTTTGGGAGTACATTTGGAAACATTGTGGTGGCTGTTGGGGTGATGGGCCTTTTGTGGACCATGCTCAATTTTAGGATTGAGCGCGTCACAGACAGCGACTCAGACACAGACACTGAGACAGACACAGGCAGGGCCGCAGCTGCTGGGTCCCGCCTTGAGGACCCCAAAGTCAGAGCTGAGATGGAGCGCAGGTGACACCTTTTCCCTCTCTTTTTTTATTTTCTTGTACTCTTATGCTTGTTCCCCCTTTTGCCTTCAACAACCCCTGCTTCTTGTACTTCTGCTACTTCTTCTTCAGTCTTCTTCATGTGTTTTCTTCTTTGTTGTTTCTTGTTCCTGTTTGCCTCCCTCGTCTGGTACCTTCATTTCTCTGCTCCCCTGGTCCCCCTTGCTGGTTAGGTACATCAGCAAGATGGTTATGCTTTGCTGCAGGCATGGACGCTCCTTCCTGGATCATCTGGATCTGGAACATGCCATCGATGAGGCAGAAGAGGTGTACCAGCAGCAGCAGCAGGCCAGAGAAGCTGCAGTAGCAGCTGCATCAGCAGCTGCATCAGCCAGAAGGGCTGGAGATCAACGGGAACAGCTGCAGCATGCCAGATCACTCTGGCAACAGGAAGAGTCGTGGGCATATAGCACAGCGGCGGCTGAAGGCCCTGCCCTACAGAATGAAATTGCCCTTGATGAGTCATCACAGCAGCAGCAGCGGCAGCAGGCCTCAAGCGGGCATGCTGAGTTTCGGACTTCTGACCCTGGGGTTAGTTACAGACAGAGTGGGTCACACTCCAATGGCGCTGCACCACCTCACAGACAGAACGCCAGCCAGGGTAGTCATCAACAATCATTCAAACCCACACCACATGCCTCGTCACCAAATGGCGCATCTGCTGCACCTGCAGCTGCTGCTGCAGCTTCCACAACACGGTCCTCAGCTTCTGATGACTCATCTTTGTCACATGCAAGCTCGTTCAGCTCTCCACTGGCCCAGTCTTCCCCTTCATCTTCATCACATGCTGCCTCATCCAGCTCTGCTCCAACACATGGGAAGGGCACTTCCCCACACAGCCCTCAACAGGAGCATCCTTCCACATCTGGCTCCCATCAGGAGCCCTTCCGGCATGGCCCTCCAGGAGGCACTTCCCAGTCTGGCCCTCAACAGGGCTCTGCCCCGACTAGCCCTCAGCCCCACTGGGCAGATTCAGAGACAGTGTACTTTGCAGTCAACGAAGATGGGGAGCCCATGAACTGTTTAATTCCACATAATACTAATAACAATGATAATGGGCAGCAGGGGGACATGCAGCAGTGTGCAATGGTGTTTCAGGTGAACCTTTCTTCTGAAACCTGCAAGATGCTTAGGGTTTACCCATGGCTTATAGGCTGTAGGTTATAACCCTGAACCCCAAAGACACAAAACCTGGACCTTAAATGCAAGTTGATGTTCAAAGCTGACAAACATCCATTGAGTGTACATCAGACTCATTTTGGCACAGAAGCAAATGTTGCTGTACCTCTGCATGATTTACCAACTTTGCAGTCCCTCCTCTCAGCAGTGCTGCTCGCCTGCCATGATATGTATTGGAAAACAGAAAACAAACACAAAACTCGCTGGAATAAAAAGGGGGGAACAAGGAAGAACAAAACTTACTTGTGTTTTGATTGCGGCTGCAGAATTCGGATGACTTGGCGGTGCTGTTAGGCATGATCAGGGCGATGACAGATCAGAGGCTGACAGGGGTGGGGTGCTACCCCCTGACCCTGCTGCAGGAAGCTGAACAGTCAGAAACGGCTGTTGCCTTCTACAGAGATGGTGTCATAGCGGTGAGTCTTGATCTGATCCGGTCCATCTGGCCTGATCTGATCTGATCTGCTCCCATCTGATCTGATCTGATCTGATCTGATGTGGTCTGGTCTGATGTGCATTGCATTTGCAGCATGCCACCACTCACCTGTGATTTAACTACACTGTCTGAATTTTGTTATGTTGCATACAAAGCATATCAAGAGAAAAGACAGAAGATATGATCAGATTGGCTGAGAATCTGACACCAAGTTTTGCTCAAAAATTTGAACTGACCCAATTCAACTTTGATTGCGCAGCATGCAAAGCACATCAAGGACGAGGTGGAGTGGATGGAGCATGTAATCACCCTGAGTGAAGTTTTGGCGCCAAGTGACATACCAGAAATTCTAGCTTCAAGGCAGGTGCAGCTGCAAGAAGAGAAACGGAAGGCTCAACAAGCAAGCACAACAAAAGCTCAAGCAGCTGACACGGCTGCCACCAGCACTAGTGATGCTTCAGATGAAGTTGCTCCAGAAGCTGCTGCTGATGTATATGCCAATGCTGATGTGGACTCTGCTGCTGACGTGGATACTGATGCTGATGTGGACTCTGTGGGTGTTCGGATGACTGGACCTGCTTCTAGCAGAGGAAGTGATGAGGTTGACAACCCCAAGGAGGGGGGCCACTATAGGGGGGTACACACCAATGGCTCAGGCCCGGCTGCAAGCAGCAGCAACGGTGCTTCAACCAGCAACAGCTCACGTCAATCAGTCCAAGGTGAAAAGACTGAACATCATGCAGCTGTTGTGATCAGATCGTGATAATGTTGCTCACTACCATAGGGAAAAACAAGTTTGACTACTGTTGTACAGCCATGTGCGCTCTTTTCCCTGATAGTGAGCAATGTGTTCTGATTCTGACATGCATGGTCTGATGACAAGTGCTGCATTTCAACACTGGTCACACTGCAGCGCCTGGTGTGTATGTTCTGGGTGTGTGGTAGCGACTTGCTTGGTGTGTGTTAACGCTTGTCATTGCGCAGAAGCCTCTAGGGCAGCTTTTGTCCGTTGTTTGACCTACATACCATGTTATACAGTGCATTTTGTCTGCACTCAACAGCTACAACGTGCCATGCACACACAGCATTATAAATTTATTCTGCTTTAGGTTCAAACTGAGCATGCAGACGCCGTCACACCTGCAGGAACAGCACAACTTTACATTCAAGTTTGTGAACACTGGTTGTGCATTTGTTCATGTGTTATATTTGAACCTGTTCCTACAACTGCGTATCTGTACTTGGAAATAGATCCCTGTATGACGTGCTGTTGTGATAGTCAGCAAACAACCATTAATGTTTTCTTTCAGGTGATAATGTCCGTGAGGCCCGTGCCAATGCCTATGCTGATATGCACAGAAAGGAGGTTGTGCGACTCAGCAAAGACAGCCTCAACCAGCTGGATCAAACCAGCCGCATCCCCAGACAAGATGCGCTCAATCCCAGGGATGCTTCCAGTTCAGAGTCGTTGCGGAGTGCAAAGTATGCTGAATCAGCGCTCAAGAACAACAGCAGCAGCAATGTTGCTGCAGCCTCGGCAGCCGATGATGACGCTGTTGACATCACTAGCAATGGAGATGATATCAGAGCTGCCTCTGCTGCTGCTGCTGATGTCATTGATGTCAGCACTACTCCAGATGGTGGACACAGCACTGCTCCAATTGGTAGACACAGCAATAGCGGTTATGCCAGTGTGGATGAGATGAAGCAGAATGGTCTGACAATGGGGGTGTCCAGTGATTTAGATGCCCTGTTTGCAGAGGCTGGCATAGCAAGTGATGGCAGCAGCATTGGCAGCAAGCAGCAAGAGGACATCAGAAGGCCTGCAGAAGGTAGGCAAACGTTTATTTGTTTCTTTCTGCATTCTTTCTTTCTTTCTTTCTTCCTTTCTTTCTTTCTTCTTTCTTTCTTCCTTTCTTGCACTGACTCAATTATGCATGCACTCACTCGCTCGCTCACTCACTCACTCACTCACTCACTCACTCACTCACTCACTCACTCACTCACTCACTCACTCACTCACTCACTCACTCACTCACTCACTCACTCACTCACTCACTCACTCACTCACTGCAATTCTGCCAGAAGCTGCCTTGTCACCTGACAGCATGATGCTTGGTGCTGCTGAGACTACACCTACCATGTGACCAGGCTGATCATGCCAGCTTGCTTGCCTGCAGATTCGTGGAAGAAGCTGAGTCACGTCTGTGTACCCTTCATAGACTACCGTGATGGTGACTCAGCCCTCATCACTATGAAGCTCGGCACGAGTGACAACCTGTCAGAACACATGCTGGGATTTGAATCCCGCAGTGATGCAGAAGAGTTACGGTATCTATTTCAGGCAAACGTGGATGAAGCAGAAGCCATGGTACATATTGTGCCCATGCCTCCTGGCCAAATTGCAGAAATGGCGACAGAACAAGATTTGGCCGTTACCGTGTATGCTCCTGGCGAATTACGGCTGAAACCTGGCATGACAGTTGATCAACTGCAGGAAGCAGCAGCAGAAGTATTTGAACACATTAGTGTGTCTTAGTGTGTCTTAGTGTGACCCAGTGCCACAGGTTTTGTTTGTGCTTGTCTTCACGCGTACTCAACAAGACAAGTATGCATAGTGTAGGTGTACTGTGTTGCGTGCTCTGTGTTTCACCTGCCTCAGAACCTCAGTGACAACATATGTGCCTGTTCAGAGCTGCTCTCACTTGATTGGATATGCTTGTTTTGTTGCCCTCGCTTTTGTGTCTCCTGCTTAGTGCTCCCACCGACCTGATCCAGGAAACGTCGTGCTGGTGTGTTTGACTGGCCTGTGCCCAAGCAACATATAATGCAGGATCCTCGTTTAGCATACTATGCTTATACATACCTGCATGTGCCTAGATATGATAGCAACGTGATTGGCCAGTTGTAGTGTCCTGACAGAGGTGAACACACTTACCCGATAGTACATGTGCTTCCATGCAACACCACACGCGCAAAGCATAATTAACACCTTCTGTTGCCTGAGGCAAAGCAGTGGCTTTTTGACAGTAGGCTTAAAAAATAGCTGATATGATTGATGAGAAACATAAGACTGCCTGCTATTCGACCCATTGAATGGTGACCATTTTGCTGCCTAAACACCTTGCCTGTTCGTTACAAGACACCAACCACAGTAACTGCTACAATGTTGCGCTCATGGCGGACAGTAGTCATGAGTCGACCAGAGACATGTACATTCAGATTGGACGCAACTATCATCACAATACACATCTACATTAGCAGCAAACCTATGTACAGGGTGCACATGATGTACATGACTTGATTTCTGGAAGCACAAGCACCGATTCAAACATATACAGAAATAGCACAGGTGGTGTTTGAGATGGAAAGGCGCATTGGCTGCTGATCTATACCGTATCAAAGGTTGCCCCAGTGCCTATCTGGTCCAGGACATGGGAGACAGTTGTGAACTTCTAGGCTGCGCTAAGCAACACAGCACAGAACATACATGCATCATGCCATGCTGTGCCTGCTATCCCAGCCTTGAGTAGCCACTACCGCCTCAGTGATTGCCTTTATAGGCCCTCCTTTAGCCCCAGCTATTGATGCCTTGAGGAGCGCCTATGCGCCTGTTGGCTTGCCAGTTACTTTGAAACGATACATTCGAGCCACACATTCTGCCATAGCTGCGGCAGCCTCTTTAGCCTCGCAAGCAGCTTTCTCTTCATCATCTTCAGCATCAGACGCAGCATCGTACACAGCATCACTCCACAGATCGACATGCTCTCTCATTTTATCAAGATGGTCAACAAGACTGTCCAGAGCACGTTGGAGCTCTTCACCCTTGCCTTGCTGATTTGCTGCTTGCTCCAGAGCATCTTTGCTGTCAGCCCACTTGCGGCCGCGTATGCTCATCACCTTGACCAGTCCCTTCAGCTCTTCTTCTGCTGCTGCCATCTTGCCTAAGTCGGATTCTGGCACAGACGGTCCTGCAATTTGCAGCGTTGGAAATGTGCGCTTGAGCACAGAGCAGTATAGCAGGTACAACACATCAGAGGTCAGTGGGCAACAGAGCAGCGCAACGCAGCACAGCACAGAACAGCGCAGAACAGCACAGCACAGCACAGCACAGCACAGCCCAGCCCAGCCCAGCCCGGCACAGCCAAGCAGCTTGTTGTGCTGACGCACATGTACTTATTTGCTTGTGTGACTACAGGCCTCAAGCATGCAAGCCACATGGTGTTCATCACTTCAGGAACCCTCACCAGCGTTCAAATCATTGGAAACAGCTGAATGGATGAGCCTCGATACTGCATCAGGTTCTGCTGAAGCTTCATCGACCTCAGATCCTGACTCATCTTCAGAGGTAGCATCACTGTCTGATGTGTCGGTCCATCCAGAATCACTGTAGTCTTCCTGCCCACTCTCAGACCCACTCTCGGACCCACTCTCGGACCCACTCTTGGACCCACAAGCCTTGGAGCCAGTCTTGGAGAGGTTTGACGCGTCATTTGCCCCACATGACGGTGCCTCACCGTCGCTATCTGTGTCATCAGTCACCAAGTGGCGCCCTGGGCCCTCTGCCCATATTTCATATGCAATTTGTACCCGTTTGAGCTCAGCACACAACTGCTCAACTTGCTTCTGACCGGGCGAGAGGTCCTGTCTGCCATCCTCGTCTTCCCCAGCCTGGTTCTGCCCACTAGCTTGGGCCTTTCCAGACTCATGATGCCTACTGTCTGTGGCCTTCTGCCCAACGCCCTTGGGCTCTTGGGGTCCCTGATGCCGCCCCTCAGGCTGGTTTAGTGGCTCTTCATGGTTGATGCAGGTTTCTTGGTACATGTCCCATGACATGCCCTCATACCGTCGGGGCTCTTTGGCTTTCAGATCCTCGAAGTTGATTCGGTCATAAAGCTCCTCGCTATCCATTCTCAGCCATTTCAACTCGAGACCACTGCGCCAACTAGGCTTGATGATCTCATCCAGGCGCTTGTCAGCCATTGATTCGCTGGTACTGGTCGTGCTCATCTCCCTGGCTTGCGCCAGATCACGGACAGCTGCATCGCGCTGCTGTTTGAGTTCACTCACTTGACTCTCAGTGCCTCTGTAGGATTCTAACAGCCGGAGATGACTGTTGATGAAGCCTCGCAGGTCCCCTGGGATGATCTGCAGCTGATCAGAGATGATCTGGCTGAGCCCCACGGCAACGTCAAGCTCACGGCTGATGAGGTATTTGACATCAGGGTGCTGCGATGCTGACTGGAGGTGACCAGTCATATGGTGCAGAAGTTGTGCTGAGTCTTGCTGAACAACTTGCAGCTTGCGAAAGACCTGCTCGCCGTCTGTCTGTCCTGATGTCTGTCTGTGCATCATATCTCCACCTGCCTGTGCACACACAAGTGGCGCCCTTTGTCACAGAGTTGACTGCATATGTGATCTCAGACAGTTTGACAATGTACTAATACATGTGTGATGACGCGATAGTATAGTAACAAGCAGAAGTAGTAGATAGTGTAATAGTGCAACAGTGGCGGTGTGAGCCCAACAATAGGCCCAACAAGCGATATGGCAACAGCGCAGTCCCAACACCTGCCAATTGCAGCAGCAGCATGTTCTGCAGGCAGTGGCTCATGGGAGTACACAGCAGCTGCTATCAACAATGTTCACACTAACACCAGTATGGGCTCCTCCTGGTGGCATCAGAAGAAGCCCCAGGGGAATGTGAGATGCAGCTCATTGCAGAAGACGGCCTGCCAAATGCTGTTATTAGCCATCAGGAAAGATATCAAACTTGCAGCATCTCTGGTCAGTCTTCCAAGCCACTTCATGCTGCTTTAAGCATGAGCGCAAAAGAAAAAGGCAAAGCGCAAAAGCTACACCAAGTGTCAACAGCAACATGGAGACCAGAATGCAGGAGGAGAATGTCACTCCCACCTGCGAGCTCAGCTGCTGCTGCAGCTCAGCTAGCTTCTGACGTGAGTGCAGAGCTTCATCATCGGCGCGCTTGGCTGTCACGGATGCTGCAGCACGTAGCTGTGCCTCTGTCATCTTGCTCTGCTGCTGAGCAGTCGCCTGCGCCAGAGAAAAGAATGGAAAAGACTGCTTTTTCCAGCATCAGTTTAATGAGAAACCAAGTATTATTAGGGCTGCCCAGGCCGCCCGTGCCACACTTGGCCTGCTCAGGCTACACTCTCTCGTTTAGTACATTATGGCGTAAGTGTGTGGAGGCAACTGTGACTCATATCACGTCCTGGCTTAGAAGCACAGGTGAATGGGATAGGCAGCAGAATGAAAGTGGTCAGAATCCTCAGAGGAATAAGGGACGTATGAATCCAAAGCCTTGAGGTTGCATGCAATTCATAGCTAAGACAGCTTGCATAAGTCAAATCAATCAGCCGACAAACATTACCTTTTCTGCCATCCCAAATGTCCTGTACTGTGCAGTATGTGCAGTTTGAAAACAAGACTCTCTGCTAAAATGGCCATCTTTTGTGGCTGAGCATGGCCTTCTAGTTTCCTTTGAGAGCAAAGCTGCGCATGCAATTGTAATGGATTGTCTCATGCTCGGTCACACTTGCACTGGGTTGTCTGCATGAGGTGCTGTGTACCCCAGACGTTCAGGTAAGAATGCAGGTAAATTCAGACACAGAGTGTAATCTCACCACTAACTGCTGATGATCCATCATCCATTTGTCCCTGTCAGCAGTCATAGCATGCAGCTGTGAAGCCTGCTCCTGAAGGACCTTCTCCTTCTCACTCAGCTCCTGAGCCAATCTCTGATGCTCATGCTTGTGAGCTCTTTCAACAAGCCTCTTAACTAGATTCCCCACGCTACCCTGAGTGGGAGATTGGAACTCCTGGAGAAATGCTCTGTACAGTGAGGGGCCAGCCTTTTGGGCATCCCATGATAGATAGGAGGGGGACTGTTGGGTTGGGTCTTTGGGGGCGGCTGCTGCAGTGTCATTGGCCTCTGATGCAGGTTGACTGACCTTTGCTGCAAGCCACAGATAGTCTGTCATTAGCAGGGCAATAATGGGTGGACCTGTCGTGTATACTTGCTGGACGACACTGAGATTTGCCTGATGCAAGGTGAGCAATGTTTGCAGGCGCACAACTGCTTGAAGGTTGACACCTTGTTGCATCAAGCAGTACGGCTGCATGTGAGGTGCAACACAGGCTGACTATTGTGAGGCGAGCTAGTGCTTAAGCCTCGGCGATGTTGGAGAGCCGACGTACGATCATACCTTCACTTTTTTGTCCTTGCGGCTCATGCTGTGACATCATTTTGACCCACTCGGGCCGCTGTGGCATTATTTTGTCCCAAACGGACCACATGTCCTGCTTCACTGCTGCTTGCTTGAGATAGTCCTCGCAGCCAGTTAGGTCAAGACTGACCCGAACACTTGGCTTCTCTGCCGACATGCCTGCATGCGTCGAGCGTCATTGACGTTCTCAGGACAACCTCATTCAGGGATATCTTCGACTTCTGTTTTGTAAGTCTCTTTACCAGCTCTAGCAGCAGGGTCACTTTTGTCCCCTGATGGTGAGTCGTGAAGGTCGCGGAACAACATGTCCAACCCATCATAAGTGACGCGAAGAGCGCTTGGATGTGCTGAACTACGGAAAGACACCAGTCGTAGACCACGAAGGGATCCGCGACGGGGAGCAAAAGCGTTTAACATGACTGATCCGTTACGAGTTGCTACGAGCAACCAGAAGTTGCTTAATGACCAAAGGCTGCCGGTTCCCTGCTTGCGGGTGTCATGCTGAACAGTGAATGGAGCGGATGCCTTTTGCGAATCCCCAAATAGGCCTCATGAGCGTAAGCTTCCTCTAGCTATCAGCTATCAGTGATCAGGCTGGTTTCGGAGCCTGAAAACGCTTCTTCTCCTTTGGCTTTGTCGCAGAGCGCTATCACCAAATCGCTGGCGAGGGGAATGCAAACACGTTTGCTTTGTGATTGTGTCTTGATTTTGTTATTCCAAGGCAAAGGATGCGGTAATTCGCGGCCAAGTATAGGCTTTTGACTCCAGTTGTTCGCCATGCTTCATCTCGTCAGAACACCCAGTCTCACGGTGAGAAGGGTGATGTCCTCCAAAAGCATCCCACGTTGTTTGAGCAGGTACTTCTCGGGTGGTCTGCTATCGGGCCCTAGGAAAGAATGTCACATGCTAGAGATAAGTACAATCGTGCAGCTGCAGGAACATCCGTCCTGACCACAGTGCTGCTAGGCCGGCCTGTTTTGGCACGCACAGCTTGTCCGACACAGGCTACAGGCATTGTTTGCAATCGTCAATGCTGCAGTGCCGGTACAGCACACATCGAAAGCTGGCACTGTGCTTGCCAGGTTTTGCCTTTTGCATACTGTCTTGCTACTGGGGTGCAAGCCATTGGCACACATCTTGCCAGATGTTCAGCCCAGCATCAGCTTTTGAATACTCAGCAGCTACTGCTGCAGCAGCACTTAGGGCTGTCCTGAACAGCTTCATTTCTGTCTCACCTCAGTTGCATCATGCAGGTCTTCAAATTCCTGTGTTTTAGGCAACAGTAATCTGTTCCTCATCATCTACAGCAAGCCTGGCTGTCACCTTTGTGATGGCCTGAAGGTCAGATACGCTGCTTGATGCCCACAACAGGGTCTGCTGTAAGGATGCCACTGCATCATTGCCAGGTCAACTTTATAGTTTATTTTCGAAGGTTGTCTTAACAAAACTAGTATTTTTGTTATGATGTACTTGCCCTCAGTGAAGTACTGAGGAGGTGTCTGCCTCGCAAAGCCGTTGCATGGTGTATACTGTTGTCGTGTCAACGCATGACACAGGAGACACCATGCATCCAAGTTGCATGCTACGCTGTGTATACAGTTGCACACTTGCCAATCGCATGTCGCTGCATGATGTGTGTCTGTTTGCAATCCAAGCTGTGCACTGTGACTTTTCTTGCTGGGCATCCATTGGCTTGCAGGATAAAGTTCAGGCAATCCTTGACAAAGCCATGTTTCAACCATCCCCTCTTTCCACAGCTAGCTTGCAGGTCTGCAGCTTCTTGCTCATGCTTGTTTGTGGCCGTGCGCTGCTGCATGCTATCTGTCTATCAAGCATCACAGCCCCTGTACAGTCTACTGGCAAGTTCCTTATTGTGGATGGCCTTATATTCCTGCACGTTTATGCAGATACGCAACATCTTGGAAGAGCCAGAGTGGGAATCTGCATATGGGACGGTCATTCCAGTCATGACAGCGTAAGATTACCAGCCTGCAAGATGAGCATGTATATGGATGATGTTCCAAAGTTCACGATGCGCATGAGAAGTGCTGTCTGGGTGTCTTGTTCTTATTGTTGTTGTTGCAATGTACCGCTTTCAAGCTGCTGCAGAATAAAGAGTGGGGAGTCAGAGGAGATCAAGATACCACGCGCTCCTCCTCGTATCAGTGCGGACCGCCTCAGTGACCATATTATCAAATCTCTGAAGCTATGAGTGATGAACGTCATGAAAGGCCTGACAAAAGCTAGTATGACTTACACATTTACACATGAGTGTAATGGTAATCTCGGCCTACATGCAAGCCTATCAGTGTATTGCACTGCTAGTCAGACCGTGCTGTTGTCGCATACAAAGTGTTATACGGAGAAAGCACTGTTTTGGGAACAGATTATTCTGCTGTAAGCTTGCTACAACAAACTGGCTAGAGTGCGTGTCATTGCACTGGCAACAGCTGCATTTTGAATTCCTCTTATATATTTATGGGGAAACTGGATTCCACAATCTTTGTGTAGCCGCTCAAAGCATTAAGGGGCCGTTGCGCTGGTACACTGACAGTTGGTGCACCTGGCCATTTCAGATGTGCTTGAGCATACGTCTCGTTGCGCAGAACAAGAGCGGGTGATCCAGTGCAATTTATTATTTTCCCGATCATCAGTGCAGATCACTCGGTATTCGCGTAGCACCGTACGTTGAGACTGCTGCAGAAAGGTCTAAAAGGCATCTGCTGTGCTGTGCAAGCCAGGCAAGGTTGAAAAGACAGCTTACGCACCTCATTGATCAAGCGACGTAAGTTGGGCCGCGAGACCATCAGCGCAGTGGCGATAGCACTATACTCACAGCCACCGGCAGATATGATGCGGTAGACGCATGCTTGAGGCTGTCTATGCGCTTGTATAATCAGAGCAATATCCAGTATAAGTAACTTGTTTGCCCGAAAATGCTAGCTTCATCTGAATTTTTGGGACATGTTAATCTGATACCAACAGCACCTTGCTGTTTGAGAGCAAGATACCTCCAGCAACTTCCTCGGATCAAGCAAAATGTTGTGTGCATGCAAAGCACAAAGGCAAATAAACTTCAGAAACAACAGGCACCTCCTCAGCATGGTCTTCCATTTGAGGGAAGGCAGAAAGCACTGCCACCGTCGCCCAAGCCAGATGAACAGGCAGCGAAAGATGTCACTGCCAGTGACAGAACACTCAGCGTCATAATCAGGGTAAGCACTTGCTTGGTTCATTGCAAAACAGCCCCTTGCTTATCATCTTATCAGGGTCAATCTTATCAAGGTCACAATACTAAAACGCAAGTCTTCCTGTGTCAATGGGAGCTGATCACATTGCTACGCATGCCATGTACAACACTTCCAGGCCTCCCTCATTGTCAGTCACCACATGAGCCACTGTCTGAATCCACGTCTCCATACACTCTGCAGTCCATATATCCCGCATTCCTGCCTCAACACTGCCTACAACAGCAGCTCTGTCTGGCCTGTAGGACCGTGGTGGTACTTTGCCAAAAGAGATGCCATCTGCCCAACAAAGGCTAAAGGCAGTTTTGACAGAAGATAGGCAAGATGCTCCACCACCAGGCAGCCAAATCAGAGAAGGGCATCAGGTATACATGGAGTTCTGGCCAACAGCAGCTGTGGTGCAGCCAGCCAGGCCCATATGACGCTGCACACCCATTTGTTTGTTTCCTTGGTGCTTTGTTTTCTCCTTCTTCTATTTGATCATACCTAAAGTTTTCAATTGCTCATGTCTTCATCCGTTTGATCACACCAGTCATTTGTACAACCATTCACTCATGTATCTCACCATGCAGGTTGTGGCTACCGTCATATACCCCCATGATGAGCCCCCTGCACCCCTTCCCAGGGCTGTTGAAGCCATGCTGGCACAGCACTTCAGCAGCGTGACTGCAGCCAAGAAAGCCATCCGGCGAAGAGAGATCCTGGTCGCTGGCAAAGTGTGCAACACTAGCAGGTACACTCTTCAGCTGCCGTTTGTGTTGGCAGTCATGGTCAGCAGCCAAGGGCTGGGCAGCCCGGTATAATACTTGGCTTCTCATTAAGTTGATGCCAAAAGGCGTAGTCCTTCCTTTTCTATTTCTTTTCTTTTCTCAGCAGCCAGAGGCCAAACATGACAGATCATCTAGTCACAGCAGAGTCAAAATCATCACCTCAACCCCCGTGTGCATGTATTCCTACCTGTCTCCAATCAAACATCCATTTGACCCTTTGTCCTGCAGCATACGCTGACTGTGTCTGCTCCTGTCTTGCAGGGTTGTACAGCCAGGGGAGCGCTTGGAATGGATGCAGAGGGTGCAAGGGGGCAAACCCCTAGATGCATCCCAGGCCCCTGCCAACCTGCAGGTCTGCAAATGTTTCTGTGCGTCTCATCCGTTTGGCATCCTGTGCACCTGATTAGCTGCCAATTTAGCCTTTGGCTGTATGTGTCTTCCCTTTCAGAATGCCCAGCTCTTGCTGCCTGTCTGGCCACACAGCCTGCAACTTCATCTCGAGTCTCAATGAAATCTGCAAGTCTGGTCTCAATGCTGCTGGTGGCGGGGCAGCATTGAAAGCACCATATGAGTGCCTGCACATCTGCTTGACGAATGTCTGTGTCTCCATGTCTGTTGAATCAACTGTCTGTCTGTCTGTCTGTCTGTCTGTCTGTCTGTCTGTCTGTCTGTCTGTCTGTCTGTCTGCTGTGCAGCCTACGTCAGGGCAAAGTGTTAAGTTGCTGCACACAAGCTGCTATGCCTTGTTTGATCCTTGTTGCCTTGCATGCAGGTGGTGTATGAAGATGAGCACATGGCATGCATTGTCAAGCCTCAAGGCATGCCCACCACACAAGTAAGTTGCTGGAAAGCGTCACAGTGCGTCCTCTGTGAAGTTTGTCCTTGCTTGCAATGTGACTGGCATGCATTCACTGTACCTTGAGGCAGAATGGTCCACCAGCTGCCAAATGCATCTGCCAGTTTCAGTGCCACTCTGATGAATGTGGCCGTCATGGGCATGTGCGTGCTATGTATACATATCATATGTGTCTTGCATGGCAGTTGTCCCAGCAGTGAAAGTCACATAGCTAGCCTCGTGTCATGGCAGTCCTGCTCAAACAGCATGAACCCTGCAGAGCCTACCCTCTGCACAACCCCCAGCTATCTCACTTTGTAGCCTTCCAAGATGGCTTTGACTCTGCGCCACCATGCCATTGTCGATGCAGTGCTCACGATTGTCTACTCTGACACAGAGTGCACACACAAACAATAACCCAAAACCACACAAAACCCAACAAAAACAAACAAAACCAGACAAGCGAACCAAAATTACCCAACAAAATTACATAAAGCCATACAAAACAAAATAGCAGGCATTGCCCTTGGGTACTGCAGTACACTTAAGACAGCTGTGATATGCAGAGTGATGTGTCTGGTCGGGTGAATGTGCGGCAGTGCTTGCCCTACTGCTTGCGCCCATCACAGCAGCCTGGCATGCTCTGCAGACCTCAGCATGTAGGTTCCCCCATCTGCACCAATGCCCAGTCTCGCCACTGCTGCAATTTGTGTGTCGGCAGTCATGAATCATACATGACAGCTGAGCTGATGCATCAGCCCGTGACAGCTGCTTCTCTGGCAGGATCACCTTGCTGTCATTCTGCTGCATGCACCTGGTACCAAGGCCCTGCAATCCAGGATTGTTGGTGGTGCTGCAGCATGTCTAGTACAGCTGCGGGCATATAGGCTGGCAAATGCAACTTGGGGCTTGCTGCTTGCAGCTAGCAATTGTCTCATTATGGCAAAATCAAATTGCTAGCAGTCACAAACTCTGTGTTCAAGCATTCGTAGACCCTGCACGCTGACTTTGAGAACTTCTGTGTGCTGGTGTCAAGACACTCTGTATGCTAGTGGTGACAGAGTCTGTGTGCTGGTAATGACACACTCTGTACACTGGCAGTAAAACAGTCTGTATGCTTGCAGTAACAGACTCTGTATACTGGCGGTGATGGACTCTGTATGCTGGCGGTAGTAGACTGTGTGTGCTGGCGATAATGGACTCTGTATGGGTGCAGGTCCACAGGCTAGATGAGGCAACAGGAGGGCTGCTGCTGGTAGCCAAGACCAGGCTGGGCTTGCAGGGACTCTCCTCATCCTTTGAACAGGGTCAGGTACTCCATTCCAGCACACTCACTCACCACTATGTTTCCCCAAAGTAATGGAAGCAGACGGGGAGCCTCCATGCTCATGCTTCCACTAGCTGTTCCCATGACAACACAATTGGGGAGGAAGACAGGGGAGAAACTTCAAGCTGACGGGCCCACTGTCATTGCCCATGACACTTTAGTCTGGCAAGCAGACAAGAGTGCTGTCAAAGATTATGATGAATAGCCATGTCGGCATCAGCAGCAGCACCACATATGATGCATGTACAAAAGCAGCAGTTTACAGGACACTGTACACATCTGGAGGCTGCTGTGATCAAGCACTGAACACAAGTCATATGCACAGGACAGTTGTATCATCGTCTCATGTCATATGCATCTTGTGGTGGTCCAACAGTTGTCGTTGGCTAATGTGAAGTAGCAGTATGCAGACATAGCTAGCTTGCCTGCTTGCTCAGTGCATTCAGCCTGATTGCCAGCCTGTTCTTTGTCTTCTACAGGCAGCATGGTTTGGGCGAATGACTGACTGAACATGCCAGTCAGAGATACCAAATTGACTGTATCTGTAATAGAGAGATCAGAAAGATACAACAGGGAATTGTACGCTTTCTGGTATTGTACCCAGTCAGTACCTTGGCAATGTATCTTTAGCTGCAACAGCAGTTATGTGAATGATGCAGGTCCAGAAATCTTATCGTACTGTAGTTGGGGGTCGCCTGGAGGGGCGGGGGTATGTGGACATCCCCCTAGATGGCAAGCCCTCGCTCACTGAGTACCGAGCTCTGAGCCAGACTGAGTCAGGCAACCATGGCTGCGTTTCCACCCTGGACTTGTATCCCCACACAGGTCAGCAGGAAGCTGTCACATAAGTGCAGTCTTACACACATATACAGAAACCCTAAAGGTACCCTGGACTTGTATCCCCTCAGAGGTTAGCAGGAGGCTGTCATATGACTACACTCTTACACACATGCTACAAACCCAAAATATACCCTGGACTTGTATCCCCAGGTTAGCAAGAGGCTGTCACACAGTTGCCCTTTCACACTTATATACACAGACAGACAGACAGTGTCTTTTACTTAAGCACAAGTTGGGATTGAATGTAGGTCCCAGGCTTGCAGTAGACAGCACGCTATAGCTTGCATCCTTACATGTCAAAACAGCATGCCAAGCCATGTGCTGCTGTTACAGGCCGTATGCATCAGTTACGGCGCCACATGGCTCTGGTAGGGCACCCTGTGCTGGGGGACCCCAAATACACATATGGCTATGCCAAGCGTCACCCAGATGCAGCCGTGCTGCTGGACTCACAGGAAGCTGAACAGGCCATGAGCCCCCCTTTTGGGGTATCCTCTGAGCACCCTGGTCATCAAACCCCCAGGGCCAGGTATGCTTGCAGTAGGTGGCCACTGCTTTATACATCACCCAGCTGACCACTGACTGACTGGCTTTTCATCAGTACATGCATCAGCAATCTGGAAGCAGTGCATCACTTGCAGCATTACATACCAGCTGAGTGTTGCTTTGGCTCAACTGTGCGTGGAGTCAACCTGCTCATGCATGGCACTTGCTGCTGGTAGTTTACTTTTCCCAGCAGCTTGTGGTGCTGCTGCTGCTGATGATGATCATGACAGTCCGACTGCTTGTCCTGCTTCTGTCTTTGCCCCAATTGTTCTCCAAACTTTTTGTCATGCTGGTCCTGATGCTGCATCTCCCTGCTGCTCTTTGTTTTGTGATTCAACTTCGTGTTGTGCATGCAGGTCTCAGTATGCCTTCTGGGTCTCACAGAGGATGACGATATGCAACATCATGGTGGCTGTCAGGGATAAAGGCAGCATGCCCAATGCCATAGACCAGGCTCAGATGTCCGACTCACCCCTCGACATCAGACAGGCTGGCATTGACAGACTGATCAGGCAGAGAATGCAGGAAGACAGCCTGCTGACGTCGCATGAGCCTCACACACACGCGTGGACTCACTGGGCTTCTGACAGTGAGCATTCACAAAGACCTGATGCATCAATTGAGCGCAAAGGAAATGTCAGTGAAGACGAGCAACGACCAGGATGCAGTCAAACTGCACGTCTTGGATTAGCAGACGATCTGTCATACCGCAGGAGTCAAGCAAATGCCCCAGCTGGTAGGGAGGCCTCATCATCACATGCACCGCAGCACAGACACACAAGTTGCTGCTCAAAAGGCTCTGAGTCACCCTCAGCTATCACAGCAGGCGCGGCCATCCTCCTGCAGGACTCTGCAACTGACTGTCAGTCAAACTCAGAAGCACTGCCGAGCCTGTTGGAGCGGCCACAGCATGCACAGCATGCATCGTCAAGCCCTGCAGCGCCCGCAGCTCCTGTAGTTGATGAACGGCTGATAGCTGCTGCACCAACATACGCCAGGACGGTGATGTTGCAGCAGCAGCAGCAGCAGCAAGAGTTGGCTGGTTTCAGCTCACATTCACAGCTGGCAATGCCCTTCAGTCACCTGTTGTGCTTGTGGGCGATCAAGCTAGTGCTGCCTCATCCTGTGACTCAGAAAGTGCTGAAAGTGACCATTCCCGATCCCCCTGTCTTTGAGCAAGTCAGGGCTGCAGAGGCACGCCTGGTCAGTGCTCCCAGTGACAAATAGCAACAAGCAGGGTGTTTGCATGCATGCTGATTTGAAATGCGTGCCGACAATATACTCGTACACATATATATCACTTTTCTTTTGCAAGCTGCTGGGTGAGTAAAAGCAGACAAGAATGCATGACTGTTGCCTTGTGTCAACTTTTCTTATGTGCAATGCAATGCTGTACTGTAGGTGTTTAATGCCATTGTTGATACTGTCTTGCAGTCTCGTTCATTTGTATCAGCGTCTTAACGACCTTTGATCAGGCCCCATATAATTGTTATCAAAGCATTGTTATGCCTGACATCATGTACAATAAGGAGGTACTTTATGGCACAATTTAAGGATGACCCATGCTAGGTCCAAATGCTAGAATTAAATTCCAAGCCTAGATGATGTGTGTACACAACCTAGCAATAGAGTTCCGCAATGGCAGGGAAGATACCAAAACACTGGAAGAAGTTGTATCGACAGATGTTGCACAAACCCATTTTGGGAGTCTCTCATTGTAACAACAGTTGAACAGCATACAAAAACGCATGGATATGGTACATAATTTGCACATGAAGTTGAAGAGTTCAAGCTGAGATAAAAGTGATCTCCACCACCAGGAATGGCTGTGGTGTCATGCTCAAGGGGGAAGCCATTTTGCTGCCAAAACATTCTTTGATGCAGCATGAGCTGCAACAGCTCGAGCACGCAACTGTCGAGCTCCGTTTTGTAATGCAGCCATGTCAGCAGCATCGTCACCATGTTGGTTCCTGTCTTCCCTCTTCTTGACAAGCTCTGCCAGATGTATTGAACACGCTGCATACGACTCCAACACCCTCTTCACCACTGATGTCTTTACGTTTGTTGCGACAGCAGAGCCCAGATCTGCATGGATCAACAGCTCAGACATAGTGTCACCTATGCACTGCAAATACGGCATAGAATCACATCAACAGGTTCTGCTTGGATGAGTAATGCAGCAGCGCATGCATCACAACCCTCAGAAAGATATCATGACTGCATGGCAGGTTGCATGCGTGCGCAAACATTATCAGCAACACTGCATCTTGCAGCGCTGGCATGACCACAGTCATCTGTACTTCCAGGCCAGAAGTAAAAAGTCACATTTGGCTCCACATCTTAGACTGTTGAGGTGTACAATGATCTTATGACATCTTTGAAGAAGACGAGCAACAGGGTGTGACAGGCATTGTCTGACCTAACTCCATGGTGTCATCAGTGTCAGCATACATGCTCTCCAGGCAAGTCCGGATATGGGAGCCACCGAATATCCTCATGGCAGTCACCAGGGTCTCTTCAGCCTCTTCATCACGCTTTAGATTCCTCTCAGCATGACTCATCAGCCTCAAGGCTGTTGCCAGCTTAGCAGAGGTTAGCAGAAACGCCAAATTTACCTGCACAGCACCAGTTCTGAATGCAAAGCAGAATATTACACAGAAATTCACGGACAGACCATGGCAAAAGTGAGGTAAATGAGGTAGAGATCGTCTCATGTAGGCCACATCAACTGATGTTACTGCTGATATGCTTGCTGCAAAATAAGAACCTCATACAGGTCGTTACTCAGGGTTGTAAGTACCTGACCCTAAGGAAAGCCACACCTTGAATGAATCAGCAACACATACATGAACACTTACACGTTGCACTCATGCACAGATGCATGCACAAGCAAACAAACAAACAAACAATCGTGCGCATGCGTACAGACATCGGCGGGATCTGGGTTGACTAACCTTGGCATCATCTTTGGGATCCAGTGCTTTGGGTGGGAAGAAGGAGAGAAGGGTGCGCCCAATGAAGGAGGTGGTGGGCCATCCTGGTGCTGTGGCAAGCCTAGACTCCACCTTTTTTGCTAGGGCAAACCTAGATTCCAGGGCCTTCACATTGCCCTGGATGATGTCGCGTGCCCTGCTGGCTAGGTTGAATGCCCTGCATAAATAGATAAACAAATAAGGAAACAAAGTAAATAAGTAAATGAATAAATAGACGAATGAATGAGTGAGTAAATAACAAACAACAAAATAAAATAAATAAAAGTAAAATAAAAAAAGGAATAAAAATGCGAAGCAAGGTCTTAGTGTATTTGTTGATAAATGCGCAAATCTAACAACTGCGTGCGTCCACTGCATTTGACCAGGCACAGAGATTGCTACAAGTGTATGCCAAATCCCCCAGTCACCACTCACCATAACAGGTTGCTCACTGACAAACAGGTGCCATCTTACCATTGATTGAGACCTGGAATCCTGATTCTGGCCATTCGGCTCTTCAGCTTTGCTTTCATGCAAGCATACATGCATGAGTGCATTCATGCATGCATGCAAACGCCTACACGTGCATGATCTGCTGCAGTGAGAAGCAGGTGCCTGAACAGCACCACATACAGAGAGTTACCCCAAAATGTACACAACTGATCCTTGGGGGCGGTCACGTGTTTAGTGAATACATGAAGTGACGCAGGAAGCATACCAGACTGTCTACAAAAATGTGTAGTAGAAGCAGTCTGGCATGTAGTAGACTGTCTACTAGGTAGGGACTGGTACCTCTGCCAGCTGGCGGTGTCTGACTGTTTGAGCTCAACAGCAGCAAGGGCTAAGAGGGGGTCCACCAAGGCAGGGTGCAGGGAGTCCTTGCACTTGGCCTGCAAAACAATAACAATAACAACAATAATAATAATAATAATAATAACAACAACAACAATAACAACAATAATAATAATAGTAATAATAATAATAATAATTTACAGGCGTTCCAGCTAATTGTTCTTGCCAGGTACCTACCAGGTGTGCCTAACCCCTAGTCATGTGAGCCAATATGCACTAACATGAGACACTACATGCAAAACAATGAGATGGTCATGGAGAGCATTACACCTGGGAAGCCTGGTATATAACTTGGCTTGTCATGAGATTGATGCCAAAAGGTGTAGTCTTTTGTTTTCTGAAGGGCATTGCAGGGCATCACAGAACGGCACTGAACACAGACATGTCATTGCACTCTAGTCAAGGAGCTGGTTCAGCATTGCAGTCTATCAATCATCATGTTTCTTCCCCTGAGGGTCATGTAAGTACACCCCTGAGTAGCTCCCTCTGAAAGTCAGCACATGTTGAGCTGATAACGCATCACAGATCTGTCACAAAGGCACACATTGTCTCCAGTGTCCATGGAACTTCAGCATGTTACATTCACCAAACAGAAGGTCCTATCCTGACAGCTCAAGCATGCAGGAAGAAGGTAAAGACACACCTACAGCTCAAGCATGCAGGGAGAAGGTAAAGACACACTTACAGCTCGTATGTCCAGGGCCCTTTGCAACAGGTCCCTGGCTTGTGGCAGCCTCTGGGTGCGCTCCATCAGCACAGCTGTTTCCTGACACACCAGGCCCACATCTGTGTGATCAGCCCCCTGCACCAGGCAAACCCAATCACGACGCAGACAGTGCTAACTCACTTCTGGTTTTTGTCAAGATGGTGGTGAAGATGGTGGTGAAGATGGTGGTGAAGATTGTGGTGAAGATGGTGGTGAAGGCGGTGGTGAAGATAGTGGTGAAGATTGTGGTGAAGATTGTGGTGAAGATTGTGGTGAAGATGGTAGTGAAGCTGGTGGTGAAGATGGTGGTGAAGATTGTGGTGAAGGCGGTGGTGAAGATGGTGGTGAAATTTGTGGGTGAAGATTGTGGTGAAGATGGTGATGAACCTTGTGGTGAAGATGGTGGTGAAGAGTGTGGTGAAGATGGTGGTGAAGATAATGGTGAAGATAATGGTGAAGATGGTGGTGAAGATTGTGGTGAAGTTGGTGGTGAAGATGGTGGTAAAGATTGTGACAAAGATTGTGGTGAAGGTGGTGACTGCAGTTACTATATGTGTTAGCTGCCTGCACCAGGCAAGCCCAGTCATGCTGGTGGTTATGCTGGTGATTATGCTGGTAGTTACAATGGTGGTTGTGATGCTGGTGATGATGGTGATTGCAGTTATCATATGTAACACCAGCCCTTTGACCCAGACGAACCCAGCTTCTGCCCTGCCCCTGTTGGCCCTCACATCACACGTTAGAAAAGAAAAGAAAAGTTTACGCTTCTCAGCGATCATAACAGGAGCCTCCTGAGGCGGCAGCCCGGAGACATCACACATCACTCTTGCGCAACATCCAGCAGCATTAACAGAGCTCTCACCTTGACAGTCTCCACGTGTAGCAGCAGCTGGTTAAGAAGGGCTTCTGCCTCGCCAAACTGCCCTGCCCCCATGAGGACTGACGCCAGCTGGGTGTACTGCAGCACATTGCCTGCATGCATGCCATGAGTCGCTGTCAGCCATGACTAAAAGCACCTGGCCCTAGGAGACAACACATGTTGGGCTTATTGACCGATGTGCTGAAAGGACCTCAACAGCTGTTGGCCACTCAGAGCTTTATACGTGAGGACATTGGTTTAATGAACAAAATAATCCATGAAATAGTGAATGAACGAATTGAAAGGTGGACCAGCATCATGCAAACATACTCCCACGTGCATTGTATTGATTGGTCAACTAGTAGTTGCATGTTCATCCGTCTGCTGTTGCGGCACAATGGGGCACCATGTTTCTTAATGCAACTTACAAGCAAGAACACTGACATAAACGATTGTGAAGTACCAACGGTTGGTGTTTTGCCACCATGATGTGTAAGTACACCAGAGCATGAGTCTCTCTGAGCACAGACATAGACATGACCAAAAGAGAGGAGTCCTCACTTGCTGAAAAGGTGGGATCCTGATGTTGCAGCACGTCTGCAGATTCCTTGAACAGCAGCAATGCATCTGCTGTGCTGCCTTGCCTCCTCTTCAGCTCTGCCAAGGCTACCAGGGTTTGCACATACTCTGCATGCTTCTCGCCCACTGCACGCCTCTTGACCTACAGATGCATTTGGAGTCTTGCCGTTTTCCCTACAGAATTTTGACAGCATGTCAACAATGCCCAATACATCTCCACAAGGTAGAACCGCTACTGTCCCCAGACGTTATTGACTTTAGATTTCCGGTGTAGGGATGATGTTTCTGAATTGAAATACATGTTATGGGACTTGCAAAGAGCGTATATACAAGCACAAGTGTGCAGCATTGAGTGTGCTGCAGCGTGTTGGGACCTAGCAAGCCTGTCGCGCTCAGCATCACAAGCATGTCTATCCAACTGCCGCATCTCAAGTCAAGACACACCAGCAACAATGTAGGTCAGCAAAAGTAGCGTTACGCTACATTGTCCATGGAAGATGCAGATGGACAGCTGGCATTGCCTTTGCCATGATACATCTTCCCCTTGCCTGTAAGTCTACACAAGAAAGTTCTTGGTTGTGAGCATATATAATACAGGAATCTTTTCCTTGCATGCTCATGCGTGTGTGAGAGGCTGCACAATGCGCTCCTGCACATGAGCATACATACACGATACAACCCTTTAGCAGATCACTCTGAGCAATTGACACAGCTCACCTCTAGGCCTGTTGAGCACAGCCTTTGGTTCTATCAAGGTCCCACGTTTTCAAACATTTGCTTGTTTGACTTAGCTGAGTTGACACTGCTTGTATGACTCAGGTGAGTTGGTGCAGAAGGAGTTCTGAGGACCTACATCTAGGGCTTGTCTGAAAACGCCCTCTGCTCTGTCAAGGTCTGGCGGGTCCATGGACATGTACAGCCCTGCCATGTTATGTAAGGCTGCTCCCACCCTGATATCCCCATCTCCAAAGCACCGCCGCATCTTGTCCACGCACTGCATCCACATCGCAGGTTAGACGCAGGACAGCAGCAAAGGTTAGCGTGACGTTGGCTGTGTATGAGCCGACAGGTCATGTTGTGTTAGGGCTGTTGCAATTCTGATGTCCTTGTCTTATCTGCACCACCGCATCTTCTCAGTGCACTGCACTCAGATTGCAGATCGCAGTATTCAAATTTCAGGTCCACAGCAGTGAAGGTGTCAGCCGAGGGTGAACATGCAGCCCTGCCTCAAGCTCAATCCCAGCGCCCTTCTTCTGCATCTCGGCAATACATGGTAATCACAAACCAAAATTGGAAGAGACAGTAATGACAACGTGACTGAAGCACACGCAAAACTGAGGATGCCAGACTGAAATTTGCTGGCAGCAGCAGCAGCAGCAGCATCAGCAATAGCTGGCACGACAGCGTGGGTAGCATTTGCTACAAGGGCAGTGGCAGCAGCGCTAGCAGTGCAGACCTCCTGATACAGAACTTCTGCTGCATGAAAGTCCTTTTTCAGCCTGTGGAGTTCTGCCAGGTTATTGCAGGCACCTGCCACATGGGGATCATCCTCACCAAAACCCTGCTTGGCCTCTGCTAGGGCTTGTTTCAGATACTTCTCAGCTTCCACCAGCTTCCTCTGCATGCAGGCAGGAATGTTGGTGTGCATCCTTACTCTTGAGCATCTGTGTGTTTTGACAAGGACAGACAGAGATGTGTGATGTGTGTTAATGTTTTCATGCAGTGTTTTTCAATCTGACTGATACTGTCGGGAGCATGCATGAGCACTGCCCATCAGGTGATAAAGCTCAAGGGTCATTGCATGCTTGTACAGCTGCAGACATGTACAGCTGCGTGCATGCTGCGGCATGCAAAGATGTCAGCTGTCTGACAGCGTCAGTCTGAACTGCCTTGGGCGCACAGACTTGAGAGGCCTGATATGTGGTGAAACAGTCTGTATGCTGTGACTGCATGTGCATGTGCAGAGGCTTTTGGGCTCAACCAACACCAGAGTTGCTGCTGCCAGTGCAGTTTCAGCGTGATAGCGCAGGTTCAACAGGCGGAACAACGAGAAAGATGTAGCGGTACCTGAGCCACTAATTTCTTTGCTAGGCTTGTGTAGACCTTCCATTTTGCTGTGTGGTCATTGCCAGTTGGTTCAGCCAGTGACGGTCCTGACGCGCTTGTGCTAGCTCCACCCCCTCTGTTACCTGTCTCAGTGGCAGCAGGTTGTCCAGGTGGTTGAACATCCTTGGGAGGATCCTGCAAGCCAACAGTGTGCCCTGTTGATGCACATCCCAGGGAAACACCGTGAATTGCTTATAGAGACTCACCTCCGCTTTGGCCTGTGCTGGACTGGTCATTTGTACAGCAACTAAAGTGGCCCCTGCAAGCGATTGCAGCTTGAGTGCAAATTTCGAGGTTATGGTCTTTTGCCATAGCATGACTGAGAAATGACGTACCCGCGCCAATCCATCTAAACCAAGCAGTATCTCCGTCCGTAAGATGCTGCTTGCTCTGCAGCTGAGCAGGCACCACAGTGAAATTAGCATTTTGACATTTTGTGCAGGATCTTGCAGCCTCGAGAAAACGGGAAGCGGCAAAGCGTTGCAATGAACGCAGAAGTGCCCGATGCGCAGCAGGAACCATGTTGATGGGCACGATGTGACGCTAACTTGGAGCTGCCGGTGTTAGTGATCGGTAACTCAGCTGAAGAAGTTCGAGCTCCGAAACCAAATGTGAGCATTTACACCGTAAGCCCGTAACTGTCTTTGGGCTAAAAGCTGCACTTCGGGATTGCAAAATATCGACTGCGATTCCGTCGAGAAAGCTCAAACGCTTCTGCCTGAGCCTGAGTCAACTCCTGGTGTTGGCGCTGCAAACGCCTATTACAAGCGCTGCCAGTGCAAGCAACGTTCCGGATTGTGAGCAGAGTCCGTCGGCAATTGCATGTGTAGTCGTGCGATCACTCCCCAGCGACGAGTTGCTTCGTGACCTCGATTAGAGCGTGTTGTCTTATATTCAGTCCAGCACGAACAGCAGCGCCCACCATCAAAAAGGGCCCTCTAGATAGAACTGGCTGTCAAGACGCGGGCTGCCATCGTCAACAAGAGCTCTAGCTTCCGGCAAAGGGTGTGGCTATGTCTAAAAGGCAGCAGCCTGACTCAAACTCAGCAGAGATTGCTGCCTGGAAACAGCAGGCAGCCCACGTCGGCGACCCCGGCGCAGATGACAGTGATGAGGTGATCATTTGGCATAAGAACATGTAACGCTGAGATCAGTGTAGCGCATCTTGATGCTGTCGTGAGGGTCAACCTACCTCTACATTGCTTTAAACTCGGAACCTTGTCGTCAGCACCTCAAATCAATGCAACGCCGTCATGTTGAACAGCTTATGCCCGTACCTAACATGTCTTGAATTGTAAAATGTGCCATATGGCATTTCCCGCAGCGTGACCAGTACTTGTCGGATCCCGATGGGGCTAGCCTATCAGGTTGCTAGCAGTTTCCGAGCAAACAATACTAAACCATCAGTAGGCCACACCAGCCAGCTGTGCTGGGTGCCCCCCATTGGGCAGGCAGAGCAGCATAGGCAACATGAGGGACACTGCACCAGTTTGACGCCAGCATCAACCTTGTACAGCCTCCAGACCATGTTTGACCTGCTTTCATGCTGCACATAGGGTGAGAGCAGAGCAGCAAAGCGCACCAGAGTGAAAGGATTACCGAGGCGAGCCGTCAGGAAAAGTCAAGGTATGGTTGTTGCCTTCCTGTTGTATGCATCTAGTCAATCTGGACCCTAGCCACCAGCAGATCAGGCCTAACTCAGTTGGCTTTGAATGTAGATGACAAGCTGCCAACACTGTACTACAAAGATGCTGGAGCCCTCAAGGAGCTTGGGAAGATGTACCAACAGACAGGAACCGGCACGTTGGTCCAGGTATTACAGCTGGTGTTGTTGCCGTGACTGCGCTGCTTGACACATTGCACATTGGAAGTCTGGCACATGCTGTTTTGAGGTGTGAAAGCGCAGCATGCTCAGCATGCAGCAGCCACTGTACCAGACAAACAGCCAATGCATTGCATCTCTCAGCTGCTTACCATGGTCCCACACGATCTTGTGGGAATGCAATGGCCTTTTCTCCAGATGTAGATCATTGTTTAAAAGCTGAGACTGTAGGCTGAGCTTATGCAATGGGAGTGACAGACACATCTGGCTCAGCCAACATATACACTGCCACGTGTTGCATTGATCATCAACCCTCACGGTGCAGACCTGCTTTCTGAGTCCAAGCATCCATTTGCAAGCAAGCTTTCCAGGGTGCAAAGCATGTCATGTGCAGTATCACAGATATTCAAGACTGACAACCTCTGACATGCTGTGCTGGCCGTCATCACAGCATCAACACAACCTCTGGGCAGCCCGGTATAATGCTTGGCTTCTCATTAAACTGACGCCGAAAGGCGTAACCTATTCTTTTATTTTCCTTTTAATCAAGACAACCTGGTCTGCGTGCAGATCCGCATCCCAACACAAAACTTGCAAGCAACCTTCTCTGAGGTGAAAGGACGCCATGTGTGGGGTACAGACGTGTACACAGACGATTCAGACATCGTGTGCGCTGTCATGCACTGCGGCTACTACAATGCATCCCTCAAGAAACCTGTGGCCATGGTGTCTGAAATGAGAGTGGTCATACAGCTTCTTCCTCCCCAGATTGAGTACCCTGTGTTTGTGCGTAACGGCATCAGGTCTAGGGCTTGGTGGGCCGGCGGCACCAGCTGCTCTTACAAGGTACACCATTCTTCTTCTTCACATGATACCTCTTGTCTGTGCACCAGCTGCTCTTACAAGGTGCACCCTTCATCTTCTTCGCATGATGCCACCACCTATACCTCTTGTCTGTGCACCAGCTGCTCTTACAAGATACACCCTTTGTCTTCTTCGGACGATGCCGCCACCCATACCTCTTGTCTATGCATGCTTTGCTCTCCTCCTCTCCTTGTTTATCCAGCTCTCAAGCTTGAGTTGGCAGCATTAGCTGCTCACACAAGGTGCATGATGCCTCATCTTTGTCTGCTAATATCCCTCAGCTTTTCGCTCATGCATGAAGACATTCAGTACAGGCCTCAGCAGATTGGCTTTGCTTTTCCAGCCAAACAAAAAGGTGTCACAAAAGCAGCACAGGGGATCGCTAGGGCTGCTGCTCAGGGTGCCTTGGCTGACGAAAAGAAAGGAAAAGAAAAAGGAAATGCAAATGCTGTGCCTGGTGCAGGTTGAAAGGTGCTGCCTGGTGTCAAAGAACGGCGTCACGCTGGAACTGCCACCACGCTCTGACCGCACACAAGAGGTACCATCCCCCAACACATTGGTGCCAAATCTGTATGTCAGTTTGCCCAATGCATGCTGCATGCAACATGCTGCCACCAAACTTACACCATGTTAGCACCATGGTGTTAGCACCATGTTAGTTTGTGCAATGCATGCTGCATCAAATGCATTTGCAACCTGCTGGACAGGATGGTGATCCTGCTAGTTGAAAAGCAGGCTTAGCCAACAGGCATCAGGCACATGCAAGGCAAAGTCATCAGGTGCATGCAAGGCATGTCAGTTCCTCTAGATGATCCCTTCAGGCAGCCTGGCTGGATCGGGAGCTTCACAGTCATGCTTTGCTGCAGCCTGTGATCCCACAGACGTAACAGACAATCTTGCTTAGATGTGGATTTCTGGTTCAAGCCGCTGCTGCTTCTTGCATTGTTCTGTCGGGTTACTACACCATGCCAAACAGTGTCAGTATGATGGAATGGATGCTGATAGTGCACACGTGTCACTACAACTGCGATTGATACTGAGATTCACACCTGCCAGTGCACTTGTCACTATGACTGCATCTGATACCAAGCTTCACGACTGCAAGCACACTTGTAACTGCAATTGCAGATGATGACAACTGTCACGATTGCAAGTACATTTGTGACTACATTTGCAGCTGCTACTGACATTCACACCGGCAAATGTACTTGTCACTACGTGTGCAGTTGATGCCGTTATTCTCACCAGCAAGCAAAGTCGGGCTTTGGCTTCAATGAGCTATACACCAGGAATATAGGTTCCTGCAGATTGTACCAATAATCCTAAGCCAAAGACAGTCTACAAAAGACACTCTCCAGAGACACTCATACAAAGGCTGTGCCTGTGTGTGCAGTTGATACCAACATTCACACCAGCAAATGAAGTCGTGACTGTTTGTGCAGTTCATATCAACATTCACACCGGCAAGTACACTTGTGACTACAACTGCACACCTGCAAGTATAGAATATATCTGGAAGTCTTGTCACTAAGTGTGCAGATGATACCAACATTCACACTGGCAGGTACACTTGTGACTAAGTGTGCAGTTGATACCAACATTCACACTGGCAGGTACACTTGTGACTAAGTGTGCAGTTGATACCAACATTCACACTGGCAGGTACACTTGTGACTATGTGTGCAGTTGATACCAACATTCACACCGGCAAGTATGGAGAGGGTGATGAACACTCGTGGCAGGGAAGCCTCCTCAGAGCGCCGCCAGCGCCAAGTCAAGGTACCCTCCATGCCTTGTAGTCATGCCTTGTAGTCATGCCTTGTAGTCATACCTTGTGGGCATACCTTGAAGTCATACCTTGTAAATTTCTAGGGTAGCAAATATGTTTCCAAATCAAAATAGACGTTTTGGGATTGGAGAGAGCTATAACATATCCCCAATGTCAAAGCGTGTTATTGCTGTCCCCATGCGTTCCTGAGGTTAGATCTAGTGTAGGCATGACGTTTCTGAGTTGCAATAGACCGTTTGGGATTGGAAGAGCTACAACCTCTTTGTGGTGCCATGTTCTTTGGTCACACATGTGTGTGCCGCTCATCTGTTCATGGTGGTCAGCAGAAAGAAGAAGAGGAAGGGAAACATGCAGAAGGTCAAGAAGAAGATATCCAAGAAAAGTTTTGCCCAATTTTGGCCAGCCAACATGTCTGAAAGTGTGTGGCAGAGCCTCAGCAGCTCTGCCCACTGTTCTTCACGTAGTTGTGGTTGTCATCACTGGGAAGCCCAAAGTACTTCACCCTCAGACTCTTCTCCAAAAACAACACAGAAAGGCATAGCCGTCGCTTCTCGTTTCTTTCTTCTAGTCTTGATCTCTCAGCTTCCTCTTTGGAAAATTGCGTCTCTGATGACTTCGGGGCATGACTCAACTGTGTTTTTGGTGTGCAGACAGAGAGAGAGAGAGAGAGGACTTTATACCTTCAGCCAACCAACTAGGTTGTACAGATGTGCCAGGGTTCTCAGCAATCTGGTCAAACACCAGTACTAAATGTTTGTTGCGTGCAGGAAATGACAGTGGTGTACAACATTAATGAGCCATGGCTCAAATACAACACAAAAGAGCGTAGTCTGTGCTTCTCTTTTCTTTCTTCTAGTCGTGATCTTGGTGTGCAGGAAATGACGGTGGTGTACAACATCACCAATGAGCCATGGCTCAAATACAACATGGCGGCCATTGCTGACAGAGGGCTGAAGCCATCCCAGTGGACCTCTGCACGCTTCCAAACCCAGGTCCTGCTCGTGGAGACTGCCAGGTACTTCTGCTCTTCTTCTTGTGCTCAGGGCAACTGCCAGTTACATGTGCTCTTCTTCTTAAACTCATTGCTCTTCTTCTCAGCTTGTGGAGACTGCCAGGTACACGTGCTCTTCTTCTTGTGCTTGTGGCAACTGTCAGGTACATCTGCTCTTCTTTTTGTGTTCCTGGAGGATGCCAGGTATATCTGCTCTTCTTCTTGTATTTTTGAAGACTGCCAGGTGCATCTGCTCTCATTGTTCTGCTTTGATGGTGTTGGTTGTTTGCTCCTGGGGGCATGCAGCGCACATTGACAACCCTTTGGGAGTCAGTCCAATGCCCTACTCCCACATCGAGGATCTGCCCTCAGTGGTGTTTGCTCTTCTTCTCCTTCTTTT
>JAABUP010000445.1_pt1 | contig 91756 bp, 140 predicted proteins | sample 5559201 | NCBI WGS metagenome assembly JAABUP01 (sample SAMN10711887, study PRJNA513373) | rock metagenome | isolation source: Antarctica rocks | place: Antarctica | reverse complement strand
CGTGACGGCACAGTGCAGCTACCAAGATCCTCTCCTTGGGGGCCTGTCTCTATTCCATGAGTTCTGTAAACGAGCGACTTTAGACTTGTAAGCGACCTCAATATGTGTCCTGGATGGTCTCCCATTTGTGAAACCACTTGACAGGCTGAGGGACCATTCTGCCTTTGTCTCCAGAGAGACCCCGCTCAATCAGAATGTACTTGCTCCATTCAGCCTCCCTAGCAGGAGTTTGCCAGCCAGGAAGGGCATCCTCTGGCACATCTGGGCACTCCAGCCCGGTGAACCCATCCGCGGTGATCAGGTTCCCGGCCAGAAATGCCCACCACAACCATGCTTTTGGCTTGCTTTCCCACTTACTTTCTCCGTAGCGCCTCAGGATGTCTTCTCTCGTGACCCCCAGCTTCTTGAACTGCTTGCACAGGCACTGGGCCAAGATGGATGACCCCGTGGACAATTCGCATTCAAAGTTTTCCAGGCCATAGGTCCACAGGGCGTCTTCCCATATCTCCAGCAATGCTTCCTTACAGGCTGCAGTCATGGTTGCAATCAGAACATCAAAAGCAGCTGGGACTCAACGCACTGTCACCGACGCTTTAAAATCGCTGAGTCCATCGACTTACGAGAGTCCATCTTGCCTTTGCTGGCACTGGGGGGGGGATTGCTGTATCATGGGCATCCTGGTCTTGTGCAAGAGCACACAAGGAGATGCTTCTGCAATATTACGACCTCTAAAAAAGAGTAATAATCTTGATTTTGTCACTTTATATTCAGACAGCTTCTTGGGAAGTGCTCTGCTTGACACTGCATCCATTCTGATACTCTGCGAGAACGCGTTGGTAACTGACGAACCCAGAAATTAGGAAAAGTAGGGTCAGAGACGGGATCATGATGCGATCAAAGCTGTTCAGCGTATCCCAGCGTGAGAGCAGAAACAAAAACTCTCCTCCTATGATGAACAGACCCGGAATGGCAGCACGAATGATGTGATGGACCATTTATCACTACTTTACAAAATACAGCTTTATGTATCTTTAAGCTCTAGTAACAACTACTGTTCTTTAACCTCTTCTGTCTTCTGTTGTGTTCTTTAACCTCCCAAAAAAAGAGTTTATTTCTGTCTAGGGGAAAAAAACTGTGTTACGCCTGCAAGATTTCACATGCCTCCGTTATTTGCATCTTTTGACAGGAAATTGCAAAGAGCAAAGCCGCAAGCTGTTGCAAGAAGCGCTGCTGCCAAGTGTTTGTCCATCAGCTGTCTGCGCCTCGCCTGTCAGATGCACCCCTGCACAGGTAGTCCACTCTGCGTTTGACAGATGCCACCTCTTCGGCCAACCTGGCCTGGTATCTTGCTTCGTGCTTTGCCCTCGCCGCTCGCTCGACCGCCTCCTTTGACTCCCGCACCTCGCGCTTTGCTTTTTTGGCCTCAGAGTCTTTGTGCAAGATATTGATGCTACCATGCATATTGTGCAACTCTTGCCAACGAGGGGGGTCCATCTCTTACAAGAACATCAGATAAGCTACTGGTTTAATCATTCTCGCTAGGGGTGACGTCAGTGCGACTCTTGGTTTCGGAGACGCGGCACAAATTTGCTGACATTTGGCATTTGGGATAAGATTACGGTCATACCTACGGTCGGTGACGTAGATCATACCGTAAGCTTACGGTCTCCAGACCGCTCCAGACACCCCCAAGACCGGGATTTTACATGCTTTTGCCAGCCAACACAGCCGATCACTTGTGCCAATCATGGCAATCATGTTCAAATCATTATGAAATCCAGACAGTCTATTACGTAGTGGAAAACCCCCATATGATCAGGCTGTGCGAAAAATGACCTCATGGTGTCAGTGCTGCCTGTGAACAGGCTGGCGTACCGAGAGCGCAAAAAGGCAAGGGCAGTACACTCAAAAACCAAGTGCATCTCATCCCCCACAGCACCACTATTGCAAGCCAAGCACACCCTTTGAGCCCTAGCAACATGAGCAGCGCCAGCACATCGACCAGCAGCAATAGGCAAGCTATGGCAACCAAGCCTAAACTGCAGGAAGCGCTGCATGCGCCCACCAGAAACAGGCAAATGACAATAACGCCGACGAAGGCTGTATGGCCTAAACCACTGCTCATAAGTGCAAGAAACAACACCTCGAGTGGGAGCCTCACGAGGACAATACAAAGCAGCACTGCCCATGTCCTGCAACTGTACAGTCAAAGCCTCCACAATACCGTCAATATCCAGTAAGGGCATCACATCAAACACACGTGGCATGTTATAACCCACTGAACGCAACCAACCCGCCACAGAGCTGGCCACATTGCAAGCACCCTTCTGAAAGGCATCAGTAAGATTGTCCAAGCAAACTGTGTGGTAACAGGAGCCTACAGGCAATGCAGCCAAGCTGTTCCAAAACCGCAAAGTCTGCCGCCACCATAACACTTGCAAAGGCAACAAACCCAATTCCGCCAGCAGTATCTTGCGAGGGGTTGAAGGCAACAGACCACAGATCGTCCTGAGGTAGTAATCATACAAGCGCTGCAAGTCCAAACGAGAACTGTTAGCAGCAGCAACACGCGGGCTGTGCATGCTCCACACTTGACATCCATACTGCAAGACAGGCACCAAGACAGCCTGCAATAGGTGTAAGTGCAAGTTGATGGTTTTGCCACATTGCAGCAAAGAATGCCGTCGCTGGACAGCAGCCCAAGAACCACCAGCCCTTGACTTGATTGGGCTGATCAAATGCGCAACAGCACCTGACTGATGAAAGTGAAGGCCCAAATACTTGAAAGTGGTAACCTGCTCAATAGGATTGTCATTGCATGAAAATGCCACAGCCGGCGCAGGCACAGGTGAGACAACCATGACCTTTGTCTTCGGGACGCTGACCTCCATATGCAAAACAGCACAGTAAGAAGACAAGGCATCAATGAGAGCCTGCAAGTGCGTAGGCGAGGAAGCCATCAGACATATATCATCAGCATAGACCCGTTCCCTTAGCCGCATGTGTTGAATCTGTATTCCAGCACCAGGAGCCATAGTCTCCAAGTAGTGATGCAAGCCATCAGTGAACAAGCCAAACAGGGTAGCACTGAGCAGGCAACCCTGCCGCAACCCCATGGAAGGGGTCTTGCCTTCCCCGCTGAAGCCTGAGACCCTCATGGACAACAGGCAGTTGTCATATAAAGATTGCACAGCACCCAATATCTTGCCTTGCACCCCCAGCCGTTCAAGAAGGTCCCATAGCAATGGCCATTGCACTCGATCATATGCAGACTTCAGGTCCACAAAACAGAGGTACAAGGGAGTCTTGAGGCAGCTGTGCTTGTCAATGACATGTTGCAGAACAAATGCCTGATGGATGGTGCTGCGCTCTGGCCTGTAGCCTGCTTGAGTAGGAGACCGCAAGTCATGCTGCTCTGTGAACTGGACCAAGCGCTGAACCAAGATGCTAGCATACAACCTGCTGAGGGGCTCACCCACTGCTATTGGCCTGTAGTTAGCTATGTCTGCGGCATCACCCTTCTTGAAGACCGGCGTGACCAATGAGGTCTTCCATGACTGAGGTACAGACCCAGTGCTGAAAGCTGTATTGAAGAGAAGCTGTAGGCAAGGCACCAGAGGTGTTCTGGAGCTGGGTCCTCATCTGTGGCTGTCAGCTTAGCATAGCGCAACATCTCTGAGGTATAGCCCAGCAATGCGCCTGATCTACCATTGTGCAGCTTCTGTAAGGCAACCTCAATCTCCGCCTGTGTAAGGGGCTGGTCAAGGGAAATGGCAGGTGCAGGTGGCTGTGGTGTGTGTGGCAAAGGAAGCTCATCAGCAATGTGAACTGGAGGCGCCGACAAATTGGCAAGGTACCCATCCCAGGCTGTGGGGGTCTGTAACTCTGGGGGAAGCATGTTGTGTGGCAAGCTGGCCCTGCGCCAAAACTGGCGAGGATTGCTCTTGAGCAGGTGGGACAGAGACAAGATATCCCGCTGATTGCCGGCTGCCTTGCTGCGCCTGAGCTGCCCCCGATACCGATGCTGTAGAAGTCTGACAGCTGGACTGCGTGGAGACAGCAACTTGGCACGCCGCAATTGAGACCTGAGCACAATACACCTTGAATCAAACCAAGGAAAGTCTGACAGATGGGGAGGCTGACTGCTGTGAGGGCGTGTTTGGCGCAAGCCAGCCATCTGAGCTGCAGTCTTCAATGCAGCATTGAAGTGGCCATCTGCCTGCCGCAGGTCCCCAGCAGCGGCAGCCGCAGAGCTCTGTTGCAGACTGGCCTGGCACGGCCCCGCCTGTAGGGCAAGGGCATACCGCTCTCGCCTAGCTCCACTCCAAATCCATGTTGGGGTGTGCTGCCGCACAGGTGGAGGTGGAGGGGACGGCGGAGCCGCAGCACTCAAAAGGATGCGCATCTCCAGGGGCATGTGATCTGAGTCAGGCCTGGTCAGCCCAACACCACAGTACTGAATGGAGGAGAAGAGGTCTGGGTCCACCAGAACATGGTCCAGGCGTGAAGCCACTGTGTTGGTGCGAGTAGGCTGTGCAGGGGTGTCTGCCAAAGTCCTGCCAGTGCAGAGAATCACCGTACTGTCTGCACACAGCCGCATAAGTTTGCGGCCATGGGTATTGACGGTGCCGTCGGTGTTCTGCAGCTGCGGCGGGATGCCGTCACCCACATCTGCCACCCAGGGGTCAGGGAGGCTGCCCACCCTTGCATTGAAGTCCCCAGCTAACACAGCATGGCCCTGAGCAGTGGCTACCAGCAGGCGCTCTGTTAGAGCTTGAAACCGCAGGTGAGCAGATCTGCCATCTGGTTGAGACGCAAGAGTGGTCTCAGGAGGAACATAACACACGCCAATTGTTGTGGCAGGCTGATCGGTGTGTGATGGTCGCAACGTAAGCCAAATGACACAATTGGCCTGGTCTGCATCCCAATGAGTGATGGAAAAAGGAAGCTGCTGCCTGACTGCTAGTAGAAGACCCTCACCACGCCTGCCAACTGTGGACGCTGGGATGGTGTGGACAATATGGTTTGGGAGCTGTTGATGTAAGGTAGCAGGAGTCTGGGTTTCTGAAAGCATGATGATGTCAAACTGCCCAATATATGCCCATGTCTCATGAAGAACTGATGTGACCTCTGAAAGGCCTGACACGTTCCATACCAGAAACGAGACAAGGTGCTGACTTCGTTGGTGTTGGCTGGCAGCCCCCTATTGAGAGGGGGCTAGGGCAGAAGGTCCAGTGCCAGGCCCCGGGCGGGGGGCCGGCATCTCTGTGTCTCCATCGCCAGCCATGGCATTGGCAGCAGCAGCAGAGGCCGCATTGGCGGCAGCAATAGCAGCAGAAGTGGACGCAGCGGCTGTACCCTGACCAGGGGAAGGGCCCCCACCAGCTGTGGAGCCCGGGTTTGGATGCCCGGGCAATGACGTGCGCACGCCTTGACGGCCAGGAGCAGGGCCCCTAGGAGGGGGCCCAGGTGGGGCAGGAGAGGACGCAGCGGCTGTACCCTGACCAGGGGAAGGGCCCCCACCAGCTGTGGAGCCCGGGTTTGGATGCCCGGGCAATGAAGTGCGCACGCCTTGACGGCCAGGAGTAGGGCCCCTAGGAGGGGGCCCAGGTGGGGCACGTGGTGCAGGAGAGGCCCTGGAGGGGCTGATAAGGGCAGACACTCGGATTGCCTCCCCCTTCTTGCAGGTCCTGTTGACACCCTGGTCTCTATACTTTAGCTCTCCGCGGCGGTAAAAGGGGCGGAAGCCCTTGATTTTGAGGGCAGAAAAGTCTGCCTCCAAGCCCTTCTGTGCTTTCAGTTGCTTGGGTGTAAGCTCATCAGCCAGGTGAAGGCCTGAGCGTCGTAGGTGTGGGGAGAGCTTGAAAGCCTCATGCTTGGCTGTGTTGGTGGAGAACTCCACAAGGACAGCCCTCTTGCCGCTCCCAGGCCTGCCAATGTGGCTGACAGCCCGAATGGACTGGGATAAAGCTTGGGAAGGTGAGCCTCTGCGAGGAATTGCAGTGTCCAACTTGTTGCTCACATAGCGCGTGAGGTCAGCTGGTCTACTGTGCGCTGCGATGTCTGGCACACCATGCAGGACTATGTTGTTGGCCCTAATGCGCTGACTGAGATGCTCCAAGCTAGAGCCCCCTGCATTGACCTGCTGCTGGAGTCCGTCCTTGACTGCAGTCTCCCTAGCAATGCGGTGGCTTGTCTGCTCCCCAAGCCTCTTGTCGACAGAGCCTTTGAACTCTGCCAGGTCAGAGCAGGCTGCTGTGAGGTCAGTCTGAGCCTTTAAGAGCTCAGAACGTGTCGCCGCTAGCTCAGTTTGGGTCTGCAGCAGGTCAGATCTGAGCTGCTGAGAACCCGCTCGGCTCTGCTCCAGTGCCCTGACCCTGGCCACTAGGTCTGCCAGAGTATCCGCAGGTAGATCTGTAGAGTCTTCCGCAGAGGGATCTGCAGGTAGACCTGAAGGGGGCTCTGCAGAGGGATCTGCAGCTGACGAGGCAGCGGGTGCCTCGCTGCCTGACGGCTGCGCAGAGGACCTGCTGCGTTTGCCTGCTTTGTGAAGCTGGCTGATGCCACGCGCTCGGAGCGCCTAGTGGGCACAATTGTCAAAGCCTGTGACATGGGACGCTCGACCAAGCTATATGGTTGCGCTTTCTGGCTTGTCGACGAACCCGTTATCGCCAAAACAACCCACATCCGAAACCTGTAAAACACCAACATCTCAGCGGCGCAACGGCAGGCGTAGTGTAAATAAATAGTAACACGCGCATTGATCTTACCTCGCAGCGGCCCTGTGGAAAGAATGCAAAGTCTAGCTTGACTGGAGAGAATTTGCAGTCTGAATTGTTTAACCGGTGTGGTTTCGGAGCGGGTGCGTCAGGTACGTTTGAAGCCAACACAATTATGTATTACCTATAAAAACATGAACGACATCATGGTGCGTACCCTTGCTGGGTCCAACGGACTGCCACACAATGTACGCATCAACCAGAAAGGGCAGATTTCTGTGGTTGACGTTATAATGAATGTTTGCTTCACACAAAACGATGGGTCGCTCACCAATTCGGCCAGACCCAATGCTCTGACATACTACAAAAGGTTGCAGTCAGATCACGAGGAACTTAACACTAACTGTGTTGGCTTCAAGTTTCCTGGCCGGGGGCAACAGGAAACGCCTGTGGCTGGCAAGAATGGTATTCTACAAATTCTACAGCTTCTCAGAGGGAAAAGGGCAGCAAAGTTCAGGCAGAGCATGGCAACCCTGCTAGAACAGTACCTGGATGCAGACATGGGCCTGGCAGATGATATCACAGACAGAGCACTGCAAGCTCACATGGCCGACTTGAGAGCAAAGGACATCAACAAGGATGATACCGGTGAAATTCCTAGACTGAAGTCAAGAGACAGCACCAAGGAACTAGGCAGCATCATCAAGCAGATAGGTGCACCACCCAAATACTACGGGCTCTTCCATGGTGGTGTCAACACGGCTGTGACAGGGATGCCTACCAAGAAATACAGAGAGGTACAGATCAACCTGAAGCCAAGGGAGGCAGCCAGAGAAGCTTTCACAGACAGCATGCTTGGCATGACCGGCACAATTAACGCATTGGTGCGTGACAACCTTACAGAAGGCAGCAGCGCGGATGAGCAGCTCAAATTCATGCAAGACAAATGCGCTCAAGCAGCAGAGTTGCTGGGCCTACACAAGAGGTCTAGATATATTCAGACCAGGGAATACATCACAGGCAACAAGAGGGTGATGAGTGAGGACTTGGCAGCACAGAAACGCGCAAGACTAGCAGCTACACCAGTGAGGCTCATTGCAGCATAAAACTTGCAGATCATAAAGGACCGCCTTGTTTGTTCTGCACCTGTAAACCACGGATTGGTGATGTGCAAACAGCATCTAATTTGACACAGTGCAGTAGATGTGAGCAATGGCCTGATCTGCCACCTGTTTCCATCAGCGTAGGTTGTTCTTGATGGTTGCAAGTGGCCAGGTGCTATGCCGAGACATGCTTTCAGAAGTTTGTCAGCGACAACCTGCAGCGCCTGAGGGAATTGCCAGAAGCAGATCTGATCAAGGAGTTTAGACAGCTGAAGCTGAACCTCAGGCAGGGATTTGTTGCTACTGGCATGGGGGATCTACAGGCAAAGACACTGACTGTCGAAGAAGCTAAGAAACGCAAGGCTGAAATAGGATCGCAAAGCAGAAAGCAGCAGAAACTCCTGCAAGCAGAACAGCCTAAGACAATAGGTTGTGCTGCTTGAACCCCTGCATAAAGTGCAGACAAAGCATCATGCCTTTTTGCTAAGCCGTTCGTGTAACAAGAGGTCCTAATCTCAGAGCGCTTAATAGATGTGTGCGTTCGCGGGAGCGGAAAATTTGAACAACGACAGATATCGCTGCATCCACAAGCGCACTTCTCAACCTAACATCAGTTTCATCTGGCTTTGTCTGGCTTACATATATGATTATCGTTCAAAGATGTCGTCTTCATCATCATTGATGTTGTCATCACTATCAGAAAAATCGGTCGGTGAAGGCAGTTTGGCTGGCGGCTTCTTTGGTATGGTCTTGAGTTTCACCTCATGAGCTTTAGCCTCTGCCCGATTAAACAGAACACCCAGCTTGAAAATCTGCGCTGTACCCTGCAGCGCACAAACAACAATGATAAGAGACAGAAACTTTGTCTATAAAAAGCAAACAACACTGAAGAATCTGACCTGAACCAACTCTGGGTCTAGCTCAACGGCGCGTTCAATCAAGTCGCATGAAGCTTGGATATCTGCCGGTGAATTCAGCGCCAGCCTACATCTCAAGCAACTGAATAATGATCAAGGTATACACAAGCTGTCCACGCTCGATGATGGGAAGTAGTGACTTGATCACACACACAGGTTTTATATGTCAAACGGACAAGCAAAAAGGACCATCCCACAGTCTTACCTGAATGGATGGCAGCTTCCTCTGTTCCTATGCTGAACATCCTGTAATGTCTGTGCCCACTGCGCGCAGAAACTCAACATAGCATCTTGTTTGCCACTTGCAATCTGTTGCAGCCATTGCTGGACATCTGTAGGGGCATTGCTGATGTCCCCCTGCATAAGGTAGCCTCAATTTGTGATTGCAAAGAAACCAGCTGACCATGATTTCATAGACATGTAGCTTGTGCAGGGTAGACCTTATAAGAGAATACACTTTCTTCTACTATTTTGGCCAACAGTTTTGTCACAAGCTTGATTCTGCGTAATCTGTCCACTTCAGCTTCATCCACAATGGAGTCGTCCTCAACATAAAGTTGGTAAGTAAGAGCCACATGGCGAAAGCTATAATTGGCTCTGTTTGGGTTGCCTTCATCAAGCCCAGACAGACTGCTGATAGGTTTGAAGTCAGAATATCCTCTGCCCATGACAGCATTGAATACTGGCCTGCACAAGCAAAAAACTATCTTCCAATTCCCTTCATCTGCTATAAACTTGCAACAAAGCAAGGACAACCAAAACGTTGCCTTACGTCAACAGCTTTGTCATCCTGTCCTTGTAAGCTGCATCAACTGCAAGCTCTCTGGTTATTTTCCATAGCACTTCTTGGACTGCAGCCATGTTCTCAGAGACAAGAACGCCGGTAGAAATATCCTGCATGCAAACCGAAGTGAGCTTCACAGCCTCAAATTACAAACAATTGCTCAACAACACAACACAGCCTTGTTGAAAAGCAATACCTTGCGTGCCATATCATACAGGAACTGAAGTCTTGCTGGCTCTAAAAAATACTTTGGTTCTGCACAACAGGAGAAAATGCCAACCATGCTGACTGACAGACAGATTTAGTGTGAGTGAAGCAGACTCTCACTACCGCTCTCTTCGACAATAACCCCCTGCCCCTCGCGAAGCCCGCTAAGAGAGGTCACCGTGTCAGAAAGACGTCGGGCTTTGGTGCTGCGTGGAGCCTCCTCAAGTTTCTGATTGTCAAAACCATATTGTAGGCCGGGTTTGTGCACGAGACCACAGACGAAAGACTCATAGCCCCGTTTCGGGTGATATGAGGCACCAGACCGTGTTTCCATAGGCTGTTATGCTGAACACAGTCAACAGCGGTAGAGAAAGAGTTGGGGCGGGGCTGTGTTACAGAGATTGAGGAGGACACGTAAAGAAGCTACTCTTGTCTGACCGTAACCGACGCACGCACGCACGGTTGTTGTCGCCGACAACTTGTCGGTGACGACCAAAAATAGCAAAATTTCCCACATTTGGCATTTGGGATAAGGTGACGGTCGTACCTACGGTCATCCGAACCGTAGGCTTACGGTCTCCAGACCGCTCCAGACACCCCCCAGACAAGGATTTTACATGTTTCGGCCAGACAACACGTCCGATCACATGCAGCAGGGCCTAATGACCCTGCATCATATCATCAGTTTGCAACAATAATGTTTGTTTGTGAACACCCCAGGCACAACGCCCAAAGCATCATTGGGAGTTGAACCGCCGACCGCCTGCTTTTTAAAGGCAGACGCTTAAACCACAGGCTAGGTGGTCCTGTGGGGGTGCGGCCCTATACCTAATACTTTTAATGATTTTAACTCGAGTCGGCTGCTGATTGCGGTGGCGGAAAATTGCAGATTTGCTGTACTATGACACATATTAACGCAGGCATGTGCTTAAATCAAAGGAATGTTCACTTGACTTGCGTTGCATTTCACTCAACCAAGCATGCTGATTGTGTTGACACGATGCAAATCAGCAGATCGCAGAGCACTGCTTTTTGCACTTGTTGTTGCATTATTATTATTTTTTTAATGGGAGTCGTGGACGACAATAATACTTTATATGTTTTTTAATCGGGGTTCGTGCAAATATGAGTTAAATAAATTAAACGACTAACATTCGAGGCAGTACGGTACTCTTGCTGTAGAATCCTGTTATTCTGAGGAAGTCAGCAGGTGCAGTCTGCGAAGTCAAATGAGGGGGATAACAGGATTGTGTTCTAGCTGCCCAGGCTGTGTGGCTGCTTTTCTTGTAAGAACTTTGTCTCAGCTTGAGAGAAGGCAAAGCGTACCTTCCATTGTTAGCTTTGCAAGCACACCACTTCAACAAATGCGGGTAGTCAGTGAGGTGTGACGTTGATACTATTTGTGTGTTCTATGGTCTGTGGCCATTGTAAAGGCGCATTGCATTCCTTTTCTATCACCACGCGCTGTCAATATGTCTTTTGAGTGTGGCCAAACTTGCACGGACATTGAAACGCGTGATAAAAGTGGATTGCAGCTAAGCATTAAACCTGTGAAACGTGCACTGTCATAGCCAAACCAGCACACGCAGCAATACTTCAACATAATGTGCAAAACGCGCAGTCCCTTAAACTAGTTATTTAGCTTGCACAACTTCATCAAGCATGCTGAGGTCCTGTTCATAAGCGCCTGACAAAGCATCAACAGTGCTTTGGCCCAGATCACAAAACATGATCCTACTTTCATGCAACAACATGTTCCTTGAATAAATGTCACCATGACTGACATGCAGATTGTGCATTGCTTGCAGTCCTTGTTTTGCAGTCTTCAGCACTTGCAAGCTCAGTCTGTTGCAATTTGTTATGCTGCATCCTGCCCAATGCGTGATGATTGCCAAACACCCTGTATGGACCATCTGTCCAAAGGAATGCAAAGAAGGAATAGTTTGGCCCTGAAGCTCAGACAGTGCATTGAACGCCTTGAGCTCGTTGACAAACGTCTTGACAGCTGCTTCATCACGAGCATCAAAAACTTTCATGACCAGCATATCTGTGCCTTGGCGTGCCTGCAAAAGAGAGTGTCTTCAAACACTGAGGAGATTGTGAAGCATGACCATCTCAAACAGTCCAGGGCATATATTGAGCTACATATGACATACCTTCATGACCCTGACAACTGCAGTGCTGGCAAGGCACTCCATGGTGAGAGTTGGATCGTCAAATGATATCCAGCAAAGCTCAGAAATCGCGTCTGCAAATGGTCCAGCTGGTAGACGCTGAAGCCATATTGCTAGTTTATCTTGTGTGCAGCATGCAGCAGCTGGAAGGTCGCGATGCAAGCGAACATGCCCAATGCTGTCAGTTGCTGACAGGTAGCCAGTGTTTCCGTCACCCAGCAATGCACTTGAAGCTTGCATCTCAAGGCTGCTTCCACTGGTCCCCACTGATTTTGCTGCATGAGCTTTTGCGCGGCGTGCAGGCTGCTGTCGCATGCCTTCCCTTTGGTACCCATGACGGGTGCCTGCTTTCAGCCTGACAGATAACTCTTCGCTTGTTGTTTCTAGGCTATAGCCAGACAAAGGAGTGACAGGGACTTGACCACGCAACAACGTGTCTTTGCTTCTCAGGTCCTGGCAGCTTTGAGCTACAGCCATGAAGTGTATCCAAGCTGCACGAGGAGGCAAGGATACGCTGTTCCATGATATAGGCGGGGAAGCCCAAATTCGCCTATCTGTCACATCGGTCAAGTTTCTGTGACAGAAGACTGTCACCTCATAATTGGTAATGGCAAAGACAGGAGATTCTTCAGCCACAGCATTGCCGTAAGCCTACAGCAACACCACATGAAAATCAACAACACCACAGTACAGCGAGTTCCAACCATCCTAAGGAAGATGACACTTGTGAAGCTATGTTGACTGCCAACTGCAGGTATAGATAGATGCAGAGCTGCTGCACACCTCATATGCGTATACCATTTGATGTCCTGGATCGCAATGCAATCTTACCTGCTGCACAGCTGGCAGAACCTCCTTCCGATAGTCTGGATGAGCAATGGCTTCTGCCAGAGACATGTTTGCAGGCAAACTGAGTTGCCAAGACCCTTTGACCTCGATGGTTCCCCAGTTTGCTGCGCTCAGACGAGCAATGTCTGTGGTGCAGCGCTCACGCAACAGAAGGTCTGTGAAACAGAAGTTTCTATTGCTGCCAGCCCCTATGTACTCAAACCCTGCATGCATGCAGGCAGCATCACCAGATTGATGCATGAGAGGTAGCCGCTACTTCATATATAACGACAAAGTGCAATTGCCACTGCTGTTTGACCTGAAGACAGCAGTGGCAAAAGGTTTGAGCTTGCTGAGGTGATGTGCAGGGTGGTTGATGTCCAGCTGAGGGTTCAACAACTCCATGTTATGGTCAGCGGCGTCATTTGCCAGAGTTCAAATGTTGTTGTTCATCAAAAATGCACAGACTGATGTCCTTGCCTCGCCATGAGACCAAACATTGACACAAATTGCATTTGGTTGCAATCTGCTTCATGTGAGTGCTAGAGTACTGCATACGTACTGAGTCCACAGCTTGAAGCCCGCTGGCTGAGCAACTGCAAAAACCCAAACAGGTAGCCTCGCACCTCTGCCTCATCGGCTGCAGAAACCAATGTCTGTGAATCTGAGGCATCTTGATTGTACACCTACAAGAAGTGTGCACATTACAGATCTGACAGAAAACATACTTTGTAGCTGTACAGTGGCACTAGACACCAAAAAAAGCACATCTGTCTGACCTGCGGGCTGTATTTCCGCTTTTTGTCATCCAAGGCCTCAAACCGATTGATCGCATCAGAGCAGAAGGTACCCCAATCCAACACTTGTGCAAAGGTCCTGGGCTGGCTGGCACGGGTTTTGGTGGCTGAGGCTTGATCTGTCACTCGCCTGCTTAGCCTTGCAAGTGGCTGCCTGAAGACCCCTTTCAACGTCAGCAATTGACCTGCCACACACATATGTTTGTATTGGTCCGGCATTATGTTTGCTTGACAGAAGCAAACAATTTTTGCCGCGAGCCAAACACATAACAGGCAGTGCAAAGGACAGGAAAACAGCAGACGTGAGCGCGGTTGCAAGGACATCGGTGAGCAGCGTGTGCATGGAAGAGATGCGTTTGGACGGTACAAACAGACACCTGATGAAATTTTGAGCCACGAACAGCTCCACAACAACGACAACGACAGTGTCACCTGGTTGTGGCGTCAGAGTGACTCGCACGGTAAGGTATGCCAGAAATGCCACAGCTGCCAAGAAGAAAAGGCTAGATTCAACTATCATCTTGGCCACCGGCAGCAAGCCGGCGAGCGTTTTGCTTCAGGTCTCGCGGTGACTTTGATGGGAAAGGATGGAAGAAGAGCACCGTTCAGGGCCTATGACGAATCGCGCACGTGATGTTAGTTGTCCTTTGGTTTTGTTTGCCAGCGCGGTCTGTAGTGCGTCTTGACATCTGCGCCGCGATGTCTTTGCGCAAAGGATTTCAGCTGTTGGCACCCCGCCTGGGTGATCAAGGAGCACGCTATCTGGCTGCGCCTCTTTGCAGTTCTGCAGCCAGCCTACCACTCCCTAGCAGCGATGACAGGTCGCCTGTCTGTTCCAGCTGCATCCCTGCCTTTTCGCGTGGTAGGCAACTTGATGTGCTAATCTTGGACACCATCGGGCAAATGCAGACTGCTAATAAACAGCTGCAAGTGCAGGCTTCTCTAGCAATTCTGCCCTGGCACCAACCACGTCTGGACTGCCTCCCACTCAGCATGTCATGAAGAATCCCACCAACATCATAGAGTGAGACTTAAAGTGCTGGATGTCACTTGATCTTGCACCTTGTGTATCGGTGTAGACCTTCCCGACAACAAGCTGCTGTTCTTCATCTGCTGCTACTGAAAATGACTTCCTTGCAGCTACGATGAGCACTCACATGAGAGGTTTGCACCTGGAGACCCAGGAAAGCGTGCTTTCACATACTTTGTGCTGACTGGTGGCCGTTTCATCTATGCCTCTGCGATCCGTCTGGGAGTGTTGAAGTTCATTTTGTCCATGACGGTAAGCACTTGGCACTGATGCCTCGAAGTCCCGCTCCTCTACTGTACCATGCACATAGCTACATTAAGTGCTGTCTGAAAGTCAATTTTTGCTGTAGGCAACCAAGGATGTATTGGCTATGGCGTCTCTGGAGGTAGACTTATCAAACATTGAGCCTGGCAATACCATCACTGTGAAGTGGAGGGGAAAGCCTGTCTTTGTCAAGCATAGAACAGAGGAGGAGATTGGCAAGGCCAAGGATGAAGATATCAGCAAGCTGCGTGACCCTCAAGCAGATGATGACCGAACACAAAAGCCTGAGGTAAGGCCTGCATACATGTGCAATCACCTCCCTCAAGCATGCTCATGTCGTGGGCCAAAGAGAATATTACAGCATGGGAAGTGATGGCACTGTATATGCACAAACTGATGCAAACTTCATGTTCATGAAGCTGTTGCAAGTTGCGTACTACAATGTAGCAGCCGCGCAGCATGGTGCTGTAACACTGCATAGTGTTGGGCACGTGCACCATGCCATGTTTGCACGACGACAAGCGGCCTCTTACATTCATCCATGGCTGCACAGACAGTCCACTGTTGGAATTGTTTCTGTCATCTGGGAAGATGCTGCCATGCATGCTGTGATGCTAGTCTATTCAACTCTGTTGGACTCCTGCTGCAGTGGCTGGTGGTAGTAGGCGTCTGCACTCACTTGGGATGTGTGCCATTGCCCAATGCTGGAGACTGGGGAGGCTGGTTCTGCCCATGCCATGGCAGCCACTATGACTTGTCAGGCAGGGCTCGCAAAGGACCTGCTCCCTACAACCTGGAAGTCCCGGAATACAGTTTTACTGATGACACCACCCTTGTGGTCGGTTGATGCATTATCTCATTAGCCAACTTGTGCTGTATAGGGCGCTCACTCTTTGTTTCATATAAGGCATGTGCGTTGTGCACCTCTGGCTTATTCAAATGGTCACTGCGTATTGAACTTGGCAAAGGCTGTCTTGTAGCAGAGTGCTTATCTTTCAGCAGAGCTCGTTCCTTGCAGCCATTTGCCCTATTGCTCATGTAATCTTGGGACCAGTCCATGCACAGTTTATGTTTTATCAGGTTCTGAATATGCTCGAACATACTACAGGATTGCACTCAAGTCCTAATCAAACAGCATGCTGTTGCCGCTGATGTTGTGTGTACTCATTTTGCCAGTTCAGCAGAATGTACAGGGCAAACCAGGCGCCCTGCGTCAGCCTGCTGGTGTAGCACATTATGAGACTCAGTGTGCAAGTTGCAGAAGCCAGCTATCCTGCCTCCCCTTTCGTCCTCTTTGCTAAGTACGCAACAGCAAGATCCTTGAGAACATGTATTTGAGATCCGATCTGCCAAGTGATCATCAGACACACGTACGCATGGATGACGTTTAGGGTTTCGGGTTTGGTTGGCCGGGATTGGAATTCCGAGCTGGATTCCTCTGTGCCAACTTGGCACTGACAAGTCACACAAGCTGTGCTCACTCTCTAAGAGGAATGGCATGCCCGCGGACATGGCCGACATCCCGCTCGTGTTTGTGATTTTGGTTTGTTGCTGCACTACTGCGTAATGGGCTTCCGTAGCGCTTTTGCCTCCGGCTTTAAGAAGGTCACAGGTGTCGTTTTTGCAAGACCATCCAACGCCAGAATAGCTTCCAAGGTAAGCCGCACGTGTCTCGATGTGCCTGCTGTACAGTTCATTGCGCTATGCGATAAGGTATTTTGCTGATGCGCACGGTATGCAGCAAACTTGCACACCGCTGCCATGGCACCTTTCAGCGATTTGCACATATGCACTCCCCCCTATGCAGGTCGATCCGTGCACTCACCGGAACTCAAACCTTCAGACTGCCTTCACTCCCAGACGCCCTCTCTCCTTTGCAAACGCTCTGGACGACAGCTCCTATGAGGAGGCTCCAACTGTGGCTCGCTATGCTGCTGGTGTGCTGTTGGACGACCACGTTGAGAACAGTCCGCTAATCCAGGCCACGCTGGTAGGTGATGGCTCATCAAACAAGTGTCAGTCAAATAACTTCCTTTGTCTGCCAGACGGCTCCTAAGCAGAAGGAGCACCCCTTTGGCCTATGGTAGCAGCGGCTGAACTGAACCAGCGACTGCATGCAGGAGCAAGAGCAGACAGTGCAAAACATCTACGGCCAAATGGTGGCTATCTTGCATGGGTGTGAGTCAGCTCACACGCACCTTGAAGAGTTCAGCGCAGCTCTGCAGCATGCAGCAAGCGCAGACGTGCTTGGCGTGTGGCCTTTCCGGGGCAGCGCTGGCCTCAACACCAACATTGTCAGCTGCAAGTATAACATTGGTGACTTCGTTCATGCAGCCTGTGCCACGCAGCAACTAGGCCATGTCTTTCCTCATCTAGAGGTCTTGCTTCAGACAGCAAGGATGATTCCTGTGGCCAAGTCACCTTGCCTTGAGGACACACTGGTGCTCCTGGCTGAGGCTCACTCCCTCCCAAATGTCTGTCCAGACGTCAAGCGCAGCATTTGCAGAGTCATGAACCAGTGAGCACTCATGCCAATGCCTGTCGAGAACGACATTGTTGTGTGGAGCGATGAGCCCCAGCCAGCAAGAATTGGCAGCAACAGCAGAGATGTGGTTTTGATGGGTGTCGGTCAGCTGACACAACACCGGCTGTACACCTCTGATCTTTCACCGGCTGCAGCTGTACAGCAGTCATCACCTCCATCTACCTCCAGTCAGCCTTCCCTCTCAGCATCTCCTGGGGCACCCAATCCTGCAGAGCCTGCACACAATGCGCCTCAGGTTTGTGTCCCCTCCTCTGCTACTGGACCATGCATATGTGTGGCTTTGGACTGCTGTACCATGCTGCCCGCTTATGTGGCTGCACTGCATGTGAAGTTGCACTCGTTGCATATATGCTGCTTACTGTCAACTGAATCAGATGTAAATATGGCTCTGGCAGCAGCAGTGTTGAGCTGTCAGAGTTGGGCAAGTGTTGCAGTCTGCAAGCAGATTGCTGAATGGTTTTACTTGTCATGCAGGAGACTGCTGCTGATGACTTCATCAGCAGAGCAGAAGCAGAGAAGGCTGTGGCTGAAGCTTTGGCAGCAGCTGTCCGCAAGGAGAGGGAGGATGCGGACAAAATGATCAAGGTACTGACCCGGCGGCCCAATGACAAGTGGATGGTCAGGAACTACTGCCGTCGACACACCAACTACTATCACCATGACTTCAATGCTGACATGGTGAAGAAGAGGCGGCAGAAGCTTGAGGCAGAACAAGCAAACACGCAGCCGTCAGACGATGTTGATGTTTGCATCTTCAGCTCCATACTAGCAACTGTAGATGATGCAGATGATGGGTACATCTGAGCAAGAGCTGCCTGTCTGGTTTTATCTGTCATGAAAGTTTCGCTGTAGCTGGCAGTGCGTATCAACATGATATGAATGTGCCTAGATTAAATTATGGTTGTCAAGGTTTATCTGAACTTCTGAATCAGTGAAGTCACACGTCAAAGGAGTTGTTTTAACTCAGAGTTGCTGCTGCCAGTTTGATGAACTGTGGTCGTTGCTTATATAAAGAGGCTAATTTGTGAGCATTGCGTAGTCACCTGGAGGAAGGTCGGATTCAAATGAAGGTCACCATCCCTCAGAGTATGGGAAGAGAGCTTTTTTATTCCTTATTCCTATTCCTGTTTTGCATTACAACGAGCACTGAATCCCACAGTCGTGTTGCGTTTTAGCGTACGTTGAACACTAGTTAAGTGGCGTTAATTAACGTTGGCATCATTTGACCCATTTGGAGACACGCCTGACATGTAAGTCGCAATCCACTTGCATCGTATACGTTTTCCTCACGTTTATCAGAAAAGTGTAACAACATGGGCTGGAGAAACAATACATCTTCAGCATTGCCAGCATGGACCAGTCACATGCGTAGCTGAAGCAAAGGGGCAACGTCCAACACGCAGCATGTGCAATCCAGCAGAGTTGAGTGAACGATCTAGCTCATGATGTTGTAGGATCTTCATTACATGACTTCCAAGGCTGTATGTGCAAGAAGCTATTGTCCAGTTACAAGAAGGCAATGACAACTTCCATCCTGTTTTTCCGTGGAACTGCATGGATGCCTTGGATCTCAGATACACTTTCCCAAGGATACACTAATTTGCAGAGCTTGGTAAAATGCTGTGGAACTGCATGGATAGGTGGTGGATGGCAGCTCCATGGCCTGTCCCGACTTTTCCTGACCTCTGGTTAGCTTGTGCCTGACCTTCGTTTAGCTCAAGTCACCTTCAAGGCTTGAGGCCTGAATGTGCAGAACCCGGTGGGCAGAAGCAGTTTCCACTGCAAAGGGAGACTTACATTGGAGTAGTAAAATGATGCCTTGTACACTGACATCACAAGCAAATTAAATCGAGTTCATAAACGCACCCATGTGATGCAATGTAGCCAGGCGATCTTAAACAGCGTTTCTCACGACCTAGCGCAAGTCAATGAAGAACTGAACCATCAACAAGTCAGTGTGTATGGGCAGTAACGGCAAATGCAACAACTAACGTGTCACGTAAGTAAGCTATACAGACACCAGCTGCAATAGGAAAATGGCATACTTCTGGAACAACATCTATCTAACTTTTGACAGAGCAGTGGTCACTACAGCTAACCTATTGACTCATGAAGCAACTGCACAGAAACAGGTCAAGTAACAATTCAGTGTTCACGTCTTATCATTGCCATTTCAGTGTCATGAAGGCCCTGGTATGCCCCTGCTCTTCGCCGCCACACCAGAACTGTGCCTGCTATACCCACTATGACTACTGCTGCCACAAGAGTGCCGGCGATCACGGAGCCATATCTGTTTGAGGATGCAACACCAGCACCTCGCGTGATAGCATCCTTGTCAACTGCGCCCCTGCATATGACAGCACACATGCTCACAACCAGCCCGAGTCTACACTTTTGCAGCGTCACTGGAGGTGAAGTATGACAAAGGACCTCGGGAAGCACGCTCTCAGGTGCACAGCAGTACACAAAATGTGATTGCGATTGACTGAAGCACGTGTGATTGACTGAAGCACGCCACCATGCTGTACTGGATAGTGCAAGACTCTGAAAATGATGGACAAGGTCAGTGAGCTTACCCAATGGAACCAGTTACGGTGCCTATTGTTGAATTTGAGGGTGGTTGGCTCACTGCAGGAGTGCCAACTGGAGTTTGAGTTGGCACTGCATCTGCAGTGGTGTTCTCATGTGTACTTTGCGAGGTGTTGCTCAAGGCAGCAGGTGCTGAAGCAGGGGCCATGATTGGTGCCTCAGAAGGACCTGCACAACTCAGGGGCTCAGGTTTAAACAATAGAAGTTGACTTGCTAATGAAGTTGCTTGACAATTTGCAACTAGAAGCGAAGCAGAATGCATCAAGACTTACGGGATGCTAGTTCACTTGATGGCTCTGCAGCAATGTCTGGGGCTGTTGAAGGTGTATCTGATGGCGCCAGCGCTGGATAAAGCATCTCTGCAGCTATACACACGAGACTTTGAAAGCTGTTCTTCTTGAAGCAACAAAACAAGACACCTGGATTTGGCATCTGCAGCATGCTTGGTAGCTGCACCATCAAAAGGCGTGCTTCAGGCGGATGTTATCAATGCCAACTTACCTGTGGCATTCGATGTCGTATTGGCAGAGGGTACTAGGTCGTCCCCAGTTGTGACATTTTTTCCAGTATGCTTCTGTATGGTGGTTTCCTTTGCTAACTCAAATGTACTCTTCGTCTCAGGTGATGGTGTTTCATTTTGACATCTGACACCATGCAGCCCTGAATGGCAACTTATTGTGTTCAGACTCAACACGCTGTCTGAAAAGCTGTGCAGGTTAACAAGGCTCTGACATAAAGGCCAGTGACCATTGCCAAGCTCACCTGACACAAAAAGCAGCAGCAAGACTGTTGCTGCCGTTCGTAGGATCATGCCTGCGGTTGCGCGGCGCTGTGTAGCCTTAGTTGTGCTCACTTCAGGTAGCGAAGCCGCTTCAGCTCAGCGGTTCAAGTTGGCGATGATCCTCGTAGTATGCAAAGATAGGATTGGAGGTTTGCCAAAAGCTTCCACTAATCCGAACGAGTTGTCAGTCCCCGAAGCGAAAGCCAAGATCTTGCGATAAGCAGCAGCTGTCAAAGCGAAGCAGCGAAAAAGAGCAAATCTGGGTCTGCTACTACGGAATGCACCCCAGTTGATCGCGCTGCGAAGTAACGAACCGACACTGATGTCAGCGGGGCCGAATTCGCATGAACGAAGCGGAAGGCAGACCAGCTGGCCTTACATCATGGGCGAAGCATGTCTGAGGCGATAAACCACCAGCGAGGAGGGCAGAAGTTGGCAAAAAGAGCAAAACTCATTTTACGCAAACAGCATCGTTACTGTTGGAGGGCCTTGCGAGATGGTACACACGAGCTGCCATGTCTTGCATTATGGTCCGACTGAATGCTTCATTTTCTCAGAGGATACCAGACAGCACAGGGCAAAGTTTGTTTAACAACAACCGTGTCATGTTCAATAATTGGCTTGCATTGTCTACTTCAACACATGTACATGGTCTGTTATGTCATTTGATTCCTGCGAAGAACAATACATTGCAGCTATCAGCTGCCCTGGCAGACATGATTTGGCAACTCACTTGCACATAGAATAGGTCAGCCCTAAGAAACTATGCTCTGACATCTTGCCACTTGTTACGAGTGAGCGCTACCAGTCTAGCCGCTTTACAAAGGTGCTCACTGTTGTCAGCCTAGCTGCAGATTCAACTCTGGCATACAATACCGGGCATTCCCCATTTTCGCAAACCACTGACCCAGATTCACCTCCGCTGTGACATCTCATGCAATATGCATGCGCCCCCGCCTGCCTATGCTCAAGCCTATTTACATGCTGTAAATACTCCAAATACACCTCCTCCCATTTGCCCTCTTGACTGCTACAAACATCACATAATCCTGGCCCTTCAACTCCAGCATCAGGAGGCAGCTTGCCAGAGGGGATGTGCCGTTTGCAGCCCAAACAGCGAATGGTGCCTTTGTAGAAATTCATCATGCCTGTTTGACGAGCTCCCTTGCGCTTGTTGGGGTCAGAACCACTATTGGTTGGGACAGTGCTGAGATCAAGCCTGACCATTGTGTGCGGCCCTACACAAGCCAATCAGCTTTTTTACACATGCATTGCACATAGTTTACCAAACACAAATCAAGCTGCCCATTTTGCAACAAGACGATGGGTTTGAGTACTTCTACAGAACGACGAGCTGTACGCATGTGTTTCAAAGCATGCACATTAGTACTTACAAAAGGCACTGGGAAGAGGCAGGTTGAGGCTTACCTGATAGCAAGTTGTGCAGCTGAGATGGGTTCAGGCAGACAGCAAACATCTCTGACAGAGGCCGCAGCAGCTTGTTCTTCCAATACAGATCAAAATCTGCTTGCTGGCCGGCCAGTACAGCAGTGAGGGGGTCTTCTGCTGCCTCATCTTGGGTACGCAGGCCTGGCAGCAGCACGTACTGCAGCCGCTCACCCAGTACAAAGCTTCTGCCAGGATCCCTTTGCTGCAGCCATGTACCTTGTGCTTGTCAGAAATGTCATCACGTAACCAACGTGATATGCTTTGGGCAGGCCTGGCCTCAGCAAATGAGGCAGCATGAGGCTGTCTATAAGCAAGATGTGTGACGCATGAGGCTGACAGCAGCGAGTATACTAGCTGATCCCTGGAGATGCATTGATGGCCAGAGTCCGTCTGCTGGAAGGAGAGCTCAGCTGTCATGTGGATGATGATGCAGTCTATTGCTGAGTGAGATGCAAAAGCGACGCAACAGCAGAGTCTGTATGCTTGCACCATACACCAAACTTGGGTGTCACACTTGCAAACCTTGCATACAATTAGCTACAACTGTGCGTTCCCAAAGCAGCATGCATGTGCTGTGAAAAGGTGGCAAACACACCAGGTTATGGGTTCTCAAGCAGTGCAGCCTGGATTTGTGCACCCAGAACCTGATAGATTGCTTGAGGCTTACATAAACAGCACATTCGAGAACCGCAAGCAGGTTGCCAATGTTGCTGAGTTCCCAAGCCCAGAAGTATGAGCCACATACATGCATATATAGGCCCTACAACATGCATCAGACATGGTGATGAGACCTGCAGCTTGACAGCTAGTGAGGCGTGGGGGCCCCTGACATCATCTGCACCCTCACCCCCTCCTGCGGCCCCCTTGCTGCTGGAAGAGGCCCCACCCCCCTCTCCTTCAGCAGCAGCCCCAGCAATCTGCTGTCCAGTCAGTCGCCACAGTCCTCCCTGTGCAACACACACTAGTCAACACACACTACTCTTGCCTGACTGATGACAATAGCAGCTGTTACACATATTCAGAGACAGACCATGAGAAGTCATGCTCTCATCAATCCACCCAGGCATGACAGGCATCAGTGCACTGCTGTTGCTGAAGTTCTGCCATGTTGCTTTCTCTTGTCTGTCACAATTGCATGTCAAAGACACCATGGTAGCATATGCATACAGTATCAATGCAACCATTGAATTTCAGGGCTGTCTGAAAGTACAAAGGATTCCTCTGAGAGGAGTGCTGGCCAAGGAAGGGGCGGTGCATTGGCAAAGGAATGAGGGTGGCAGCGCACACACCGTCATCACCATCTCCCACGCTTCACAACTGCCAGCTAACAATCGCCGTACTTCGCCTTCCACATACTTGCTGGCGGCCGTCACATCATCCTGAATCGTGCACATTGACATGGACACATTGACATGGACATTGACATGGACACAGTGATTAGCATCCCTCGCCGCAGATGAGCTGCAACTTCATAACACCATGTCTTTGTGCTCAGGTACAGCCACCGCAATTGCAGTTGCCTTGTTTAAACAAAGGTTCTATTGATTGTTAAACAACAATCGCATGGAGTACAGCCACAGAAAAGGCAAATCGATCATGAAGGTTGTATGGTGAGCAAGGGATCTGAGCTGTGCGCTTTGCAGCCAGGGCACTGTGCTGCACTGTATCATGCTGTCTGAAGCAGTATCAAATGCTTTGCCTTGCTCCTGCAGTGCAACGTAGTGCTGCAGGAATGCTTGCTGCTTGTGGGCGCAGTCATGATGAGAATTGTCTCAATTGCTGATCACTGCATGTTAGGACCAGATCAGTAGCTCAGTGATGCTGCATGCAACAGCCACCGCACATCATTAGGCACCCTTGCGGAAGCAGTTTTTGACAAGTTAAGCCTGCCCTTGCAAATTTTGCTTGCGACTTTTGGCTTTTCACCCAGTACCAGCCACAGAACGTTTGAAAGAATGGATGCAACATGTGCAGATTTTCTTTCTGTATAGATGCACATTAACAGTGAAGCACTGCATGACCACACATGACCTTCTTGCCTGAACTGTTCCCCTGCATGCTGTTCACGCTGCTCAGCATAATGGTAGCACAGCAAATTAGCACAGCAACTTCAATGACAAGGCACAAGAACATTCTTATTTTGTCTCGAGATTATCTACTTATATCGATTTTTCTTAGTCTTCTCATATTTCTGATTAGTTTCATTTGATGATGACCTGCATGATGATGCGCCTGAGGGCCCCTTGCAGGGTGTTGCGAACAATAGGGGCAGCCTGGCGCCACATGCTCTTCAGACCCTTCACCAACAACACCCCCCCTCGCCCCACATCCTCCTCCCTCTCATACCCCCGCCCCGCATACCTGCATCGCAACTGCCTCACAGTTAATGGTCATCTGCTGTGAACCTGCAGCCATGGGGGTGCCTGAGCAGCTGCGAGCAAACTGCAGCTATAAAGCAATTTTTCATTGGCAAATGCTGCAAGTGGGATTGCTTCTACTGCACCTACATTGGCAATTTGTATGTTTCAGCATGCTCTGAAAAGCACAGCTGACAGTCAGATCTTTATCGAACATATGTCTCCATGCTCATATCTGTTGCAGCATGCAACACAGGATGCATATGACAAAGTCATAGCTCATGACACTGAGGTCATGCAAATTTCTGTATTGAGTGTGCAAACCTGGCCTCACGCTGTAGGGTGTGAGACCAGGTTTGCACACATCTGCGCTCGAAAGCACAGCTGAAACAGAAGACTGCTGACTGAAGGCTCACAGGCTATTGCAAGATTGACAAAAGCCACGCAAAATGCTTGCGTGACAGAAATGATTGCAAGAGCTCAAACAGGCAGGACAGGCGGAGGGCAGGATGCAAGAACCTGTTGACATGCAGCATCATGAAGGGCTGGCACACACGCTCAAACTTGAGGTCCATGACAGCTGGGAAGGCAGCACTCACTAGCTGCCCTGCTAACTTCCCAACCTGCGCCCACATCAAGCTTGATAAGCTTTTGTAAACATTGGTGCTGCATGTCTTCACCTCATACACCTAATGTGGTCTCCTTGCATATTACTGAAGGTGTGCTTTTCAACTTGCAGGCCTGTCTGAAGTTCCTACCCATGAGCGCTGCTTGGCGGTCAGCACATTTACTGTGAGTGGCTTGTCCTGCAAGATCATGATGTAAAATGCTCTGCACCCCATCATGTTGCATCACAGCCCAGCCCAGCCCAGCCCAGCACAGCACAGCACACCACAGCCCAGCCCAGCCCAGCACAGCACAGCACAGCACAGCACAGCACAGCACAGCACAGCACAGCACAACCCAGCCCAGCCCAGCACAAGGCTTCAAACGAAGGTGGCTGCTTGCAGAGATGATGCAGCAAACCTGAATGGCTTCTTCTGTTGTGGCATTGGGGAAGGAAGCAAAAATGGAGTCTGTCTGGGCGTAAATGACTTTGCCTCCCCAGCCAGCCTTGCCTAGTTTGCCCTGTGCAGCTACCGCCTCCAGAGTCTCCCGGGCATGCTGTGTTGCCTGCACAGCAGCACACCGTAAATATGTGTATGCTATATAGCCTGCAAAGAGACATGCTGTAACTCTGCACATGCTTTGTTGCCTGCACTGCAGTCATCTGCAGTAGTAATGCCTGGCATGTAATTTGGCCAACCATCAAGTTGCAATCATGAATCATGCATATGCTTCTGGCGCCCTCTAGGAACACTCAGCAGCCTCGGCAAAAATGCTGTCCTGAGTCACCAGGGCTGCAGATAACAGCAAGCACAGCTGAGCATAGTGATGCTTCCAGAAGCTGCAGTGTGCTGGAAGCAGGCTTGACTAATGCAGGTGGGGTGAAGTGTGACCATGCGTACAGGCTTGAGCAGTAATGTGTGGTGAGTTGAGAGAGGTCAGCCAGGAAGAAAGAGGTTCAAGCGCGATGGGGTCGGGGAGAAAGAGGGAAAAGGGGGGGGGGCCTGGGTGATGGTAGCTAGGTGAGGTGATCACCTGGGATCCCAGGGCGAGGCAGCCATCAGCCAGGGCCACGCTTTGCAAGGGGGAGGCCATGGCCCCCGTGAAGCCATACAGCGCATTGGCTGTCAGCTTCAAAGCCTTCTGGCGTGAATCCAGAATGGCCCGTGAGCCTGCAGAGTAACACATAGCTTGTCTGGAACTGTCCTAGTCTGCTCATGGCAACTTCAGAAGTGCGCCATCGCGACCATCAAGCAGGGTTTCCATGTCATCAGGGCAACTTTGCTGTGTTGATGAGCGGCCAGCTTGGTTGCAGGAGGCCCATATTGCCAGCTGCAGGCCAGGTGTCAAACCATTATGACGAATGCAAGGATTCACTTCAGGCCTGCACATGCTGTCATCACGCATCACATGCTACACTGTCAGTGCTGAGCTGCAGCCTCAAGATCCTGCAACAGGCAGAGCAGGGTGCCTACAGCAATTAGGCCCAGCAGGTAGGCACAGCAGGCAAGCGCAGCAGGCAGCACAGCAGGTAAGCACAGCAGGCAAGCACAGCAGGCGAGACAGCAGGCGAGCGCAGCAGGTAAGCACAGCAGGCAAGCACAGCAGGCAAGCACAGCAGGCAAGCACAGCAGGCAAGCACAGCAGGCGAGCGCAGCAGACAAGCACAGCAGGCAAGCACAACAGGCAAGCACAGCAAGACTGAGAAGGCAAGGTACGAAGCACGACACCTGCATCTGTTGCTTCTTTGAGGGAAGCCCGTGTAGTAGCCCTTGCCTCAATCAAGGCAGCCAGAATGGAAGGCAGGATGCCCTTGCGCAGCTCTGGCTTCACAAAGTGGGACTTCACATTTGCCTTGGGCCGCAGCACCTCTGTGGTGTGCTCCGGGGGCAGCCCAGTGACATCATCAGGGTGTAGCAGGGTACTGTAGCACAGATTGTGCGCCCGGTATAGGGAGGGATAAAGGGATGCAAAGTCCAGGATTGCGACAGGCGTCTTGTAGAGGCCGACTGTGTTGCATTCCACTGGGTGCATGAGATAGGGGCTCTCTTGTAGGGGCTCCCCTGCTTGACGCCCTGCCACCACATACCTGCATTCATTCAGCCTCATGCTGAACAACATGGACACTCAGATTGGTATGCTTCTACCTTGCAAAAGTTGATGTCACATGTTTTTCCAGGGCCACAGTCAACCTAGCTACACAAAACACTACAAGTCAATGAGGAACATTTGCAAGAGCATTGTGATAAGACATAAGAGATGGCTGCAAAAGCTGAACTAAAGTGCTGGCTTAGGCTGTAGCAGGCATCACATGGGCATAGGCAATCGAGAACCCTCAAGGGGCTAGTAATGGGCAGTGGATAGCCCTCAAGGGGCTGGCATTGGGCAATATAGAGGCCTGAAGGGGCTAGCAACAGGCAGTGGAGAGCCCTTGAGGGACTAGCAATAGGCAGATGAGAGCTCTAAGGGGCTAGCATTGGGGCCGAAGGGGCTAGCAAGGGTGCTGGCTGGCACACACCCTTGGCGTTGTGCATTCCTGAGCAGCAGGCTCCAGGTGCGGATCATCTGCGCATTGTAGAGAATCTGGGGTAAGGTGAGCCCTGTGGCTCTGGCAAGCTCTACAGTCTCAGGCACAGTGGCCAGTCGCTGCAGCAGCTGCTGCAGCAGCTTCCCTCGAGCCATGGCATATCGCGCCAACCGCAAGGCAGCTGATCCTGCTTCCGAGCTGTTACCACTGCAGTTGTGCACTCATGACTGATGAGCAGTCACCACTTATGGCACTGAGTGACTGATGAACTAACTGACAGTCAGCTGCAGTACTGTATGTGCAAATGATGGCTTACAATCTCCTGAGCGCATCCTACCTATGGTGAACAAGTGCAGTGAATCTGTGAGTGTGAGTTGTAGTCAGCTGGCCACACAGGCTCCAATAGGCCAGAAGCCTGCCAGCAGATCAGAAGGCCAGATAACAAGGCCAAGTGCATGCCAACAGTGCGGCGCTAGAACTCCTACTTTGCAGTGGTTGTAGCAAGGCCAGCCCAGGCGGCAATGCAGCGAGCAGGCACCACCTCCAAGCGCTGACCCAACAGAGTCTGGGCGCAATCCACCAGGCTGAAACTGGCCAGATTGACACCATTCAGAACCTGCGGCCAGTGTACACAGCATGTGCTGACGGTGTACTTCCTGAAAAAGCTACGTTCACATTGCAACAGCTCAACGGAATGGTTTGCCAGGCTGTATGCAGAAGCTGCAAGAGATCATACACAGACAGGACCACTGGAAACACAAAAAGTTGCTTCCTACTGGAGGAAGCACACGAACTTGGTTGGGGGTCATCAAGCAGAAGGCCTTTGTGCATCACTATCATCCACACTTCTGGTGCAAGCGGAGGATTTCACATGACGTAGTCCAAGAGTGAGGTGGGTGCTGGCGACACCTGGCGCAGGATGTCAAAGACGAGGCGGCCATCCACATCAGTTCTGTAGGTTTCCTGGTTGGAGGTGGAAGCCATGCGGTTCTGGTTCTTCACCCAGTTGGGGGAGTAGCGCACCACAGACTTCAGGCTCAGGGGGCGCGCATGGGGGGCCAGCAGCCGCCCCACAAACAGCCCCCCACCCCCAATATGGAGGGCCTTGAACCTGGCTGCGATGGCCCCCAGAGTATCCTTCACCTGCAGCCAAGCTACCAAAATTGTCTCTCACCTCAACTTGATATGCATCAGCAGAACATTACTGATTGAAACAACAGCATGCAGGTTGCGCTTACAGGCTTGCTGGCAGGCAGAATGCCTGGGGCTTGTGCAAAGACACAGCGTCACCCAGGCCCTGTTGATCTTCATGTTACTGCAGACCTGGCAAACGGCGGCTCATTCTGCCAAGGCTTGTGCATGGATGTTGTTGATGTGTGAAGGACAAATGAGCAAGCAGGACGGTTGGCGAGATAAGAAGCCAGGTGATGAGCAGCCTGGGCAAGGATATGGGCAGGGTGATGGGCAAGGCGTTGGGCAAAGCAATGGGCAAAGCAATGGGCAAAGCAATGGGCGGGGCGATGGACAAGGCAATGGGCAAGGCAATGGGCAAGATTATGGGCAGAGTTTTGGGGTACCTGATAGAGGTAGAAGGCATCTGGGTCCATCTGGTCCACATGGGCCAGCCAGGCTGCCAGCATACGCTCCTCGCTGCTGTACCTACAGCCATACACATACACCTCTGCAATCTTTCAGCAACACACAACTGCACAAGGTAGAGCTGACCCCATCTGTCTGCCTTGCAGTATACAGCCTGAGTGCAAAGAGTCTCTCACAGTAGTCACCGTAAAAGGTTGTGATGTGTGCAGAAAATTGTAATGTATGACCCCTCAACAGAGGTAAACATTGCAGAGCTTGCCTTGAGCAGCTTTGGCTGTATCAAACAGGCGCAGCATGGGCATGGGTGGGGATGTGAGATGCACTATGCTCTTGAACAGTGCATCTCCCAGAGAGGGGCATAACAGGACATAAGCAAACCTGAAGTGTGCATGTGTTGTTCCGCAAGCCAGGGAAAAATGTTCCACGGACACAGGAAGAAAACAAGCAAAAGGATTGAGTGTCCACAGTGGCCTAGATGTTCAAAGAAAAGAACACAGTAGTGAGAGGGGCAGTTGACCTGTAGACCTGCGCTCCTGAGACTGCTTCTGTGAAGTGTGCTTCAGCCAGCCTGGCTTGCCACATGAACACCAGCTTGTGCCCTGACTCATCACTCTCACTGGTGGATGCCCCATGTGCTCCCTGGCTCCCCCCTGCCGACCAGGCCTGGTAGGTCTTCCAGTCGCATACAGTGGGGGATGCATACATTTTGGAGTACACTCAGTGAAGGCAAGAGTGACATAGCAAGAAGTCCAAGCAAACACAAACATGGGAGAGTGTCAGCAACAAACATCTGCAAGACGCACAGTCCTTGCACCTGTGCCAAAGCAACAGTTCTTGCAGGACATTTTTCCAACAGAATATGACGAGAGGCGCTCTACACGCAGGCAATGTCCCCCAACACACCCGTTTCTAGGCTGACCCCTTCAGCAGAGGGGCGACCTTCAAGGTCCAGACCCCCCTCCAGGCCCTCGTCCTCTGCTGTCACCCCTTCCAGCTGCAGCTCAGCAGCAGGGGCAGCAGGCTGGGCCTTGCTGGCGGCCTGGCTGGAGGCATGACTCATGCATGTGATGGCAATGATGGGGTCCCCCTGCCCAGGCACCGCCACCCTACAGCCCCACCCAATGTGTCATCTTGCAGTCCATTCTTGACATCCAAACCTTGCATGTGAACAATGCATGTCTGGTCTGCAACAGCCTCACTATGCGCTCCAACATTGCAAGAAGACCTGCCCACACTCACTGCTTGGCTTGCTAATGACTTGGCTTCTGCAGGACTGGCATCTGCCATGCATGCAGATTGTGCATCAGCATGCACACCTTCAAGGTGTTACTTAACCTGCCCCCCTTCAGAACACTTGCATGTCCAAAGCATCTATAAAGCAGAGCAGCACTCAATGCTGCTGTATACACAAGCACCCTGTACTTCAATGCATGCAGCACAAGGCATGCATAAACCAGCAGCAGCCATCACTGGCAGTGCCATCACAGCACAGCCTGAGACTATGCATGTTTTGCGCAAGTTGGATGAAAGAGCAGGACCTGTCTTTGGCATCATGAGGGGCCATCAGCACATCTAGGGCCATCAGGCTCAGATTGTTGATGCGCCCCTGCTTTGCCCAATCAGCAGCCTGCTGCCACTTGGGAGCCACCCCTCCCCGAGCCCCAGCCGGAGTGAACGGGGTGGGCTGCCAGGTGGGGTCAGCAAGCTGGGTGGCATCTGGGGTCAATGCCTGTAGGCTGCGCCAAGGCGCTATCACCTGGGCATCAACTGCAAAACTCAGTCATGACTCCTCGATCTTGCTTTTGTTGATGTGGCATAATTCGCTGTGCAGACTCTCAGAGTCTTGTTTAACAGTTCAAGCGGCACAATGCGTGTGAGTGACTGCCAAGGGCAGCTGCATAGTTGCTGCCATTGGCAATGAAGCACAGGTCCAGCTTGCACACAGCCGTGCAGTAGGCAGGAAGGCACATTGAAACAGTCCACTTAACCTGCTACGGCTGAAGCAGAAGGATCAACACTAGTCTGTGACACAGCCTGCTGTTGATTTGCCTTCAGGATGTGGCATGACTTGCCTCTAGAGCACAGTTGGACAGGCGATGCTTCTGGTCTGATACCGCCTGACACCCTCCAACCTGCCCAGGCGCCAGGGCAGGGCTGCTGCCAGCATGCCCTAATGTGCCTGCCTTAATCGGAGTGGTTGGCGCTAGTGTTTGTGCAGGTGGTTCTTGAGCAGCAGCAGGTGGCACATGTATCCAGGACCCTGAGACATGTTTCATGCACTTGATATGGCAGTGATGATGGTTGTCAGAAAGTACTGACAATCGTTCCTTGGATTAGACATATGATGATAGTCATGCTGTTTGCCATTCACTATGAGACTGTATGCACCAGAATAGAGCCAGCCAGGGATATGGCCATATCGAGCTGTGCATTGCTACTTCACGTCCACTGATAGCAGGGTGGAAGGCAGTACATCACAAGGACCAATGGCCCCTCATGGGGTACAGCCTTAGCCTTGGCAGGAACATAAGTTTATGCCAGCAACCATTGGGGTGCCACGTACAACAGACCAATCATGACTAAATCAAAGGCAGAGTACATGATTCTTCGTGAGACTCCAAAGCACAGTCATCAAACTTGCATGCAACCAGCATTACAGGCCACCCGAGTGACATAAGACCTGACATTATTGAGCCAGGCCTGAAAGCTGCAAGGCAGGTGGTGTACCTCCAGAAACAGCTGTGTCCACCAGGAAGCGCTGCAGGGCATTCACCTCGTGCTCATACTGGTCCAGGTCCAGCCAGGTGAAGCCCTGCTGCCTGAGGCTGTCCTTCTGCAGAGCCTGCTTCACCGCCCCGGCAGCCTTCTTCACATGCATGCCTGCTGCCAGCAACACCTGCGCCACTCACATCATGCTGCAAAGCCACTCATGACAACATGCAGCCGACTTGTAAGGCCCCCTTGCTATATGCGCTGCTGGTGCGGCCGGTACAGCCGGGCGGGGGGCAGGGCTTCTGCAGCAGCCCTGCCGGCCCTGTGCAGCTTGTAGGGGCACAACCAGGAAGCCTGTGTTTCAGGGCTTTCTGCCTGCAAAGCTATCCTTGGCACTAGCAACAGCACGGCTTCAGCATGCCATGTTCCAGATAGAATAACACTCAAGACCAGATCAACAGTCTTGCGAGACGTAGGACAAATCCGGCAGCAAGGATTGCATGCAGTGCAGAGAGCTGAGGACCAGGCAGCCTTGTGAATCGCCTGCGGCAGCATGCTGGCTTTGTGCAGCTTACAGTTGCAGAGTTACACACAGATAGCTTGTGTCCAACGAGCTCCCCAAGAGCAAAGATCAAAGCCTAGTATTGCTGCATGTGTGCAATTTATAGAAGGCAGCACGCTTGTATGCAGATCAGGGCAGGGAGTCCAGTCCTGGAAAAGTAGGGCCATGGGGAGCAGGCAAACCTTGATGAAGGTGGAGCCTTGAGGGGCTTGGGGGCGGTAGTACATGATAGGCCGCCGCTTCATGGCCACCAGCCTCTGAATGCGACCATCAGGAGGCATGCTCCTGCATCACCACCACCACCACCACACTCAATCACCATAGCAAAGAAAAGGCTACACTTTCTGGCAAGCTGGATGGGACATTCTTGTGCAGGCAGCCCAGAAGCATACCACAGCTCCATGTGTAGTACCCCGGCAGTCATAGGACCTATGTTAAGAGCTGTGGGATTGTACAGCCAGCCTGATGAAGTATGGATGCGACATGTGGCACAGGATCATTTGTCATGAGGATGTCGCACATTATGAGGTTCCAACGTCAAGCAGTATACAGCAACTTGCTGATGCTCACGGGAGATGTATGAACCCCATATCAGGTGGCTTTCGGGCACAAGTTGCTTGGCATATCTGCACATGCAGCTGTGCTGACAAGGTTCCAAAAGCTGAAGGTACCTGTTCAAAGCATGCATGAGACCAGTACAGGCTGCTTCATCCAGGTCAGCTTCCACACTTGTTCCATTCGCATACGGCCCCTGCATGAAGAAGAGTCCAGTAGCTGTGTCATGAGTCAGCCAGGACGCCACTCTGATTTGCATTGTACCGTGTTGATCTCGTCTTGGAACACATGGTCAGCAGGCAGGCTGAGCAAAATGATTGTATGCGAAGGTGCAGCACAGTAATGTCACGACTTGATCTGAAAGTTGTTAGTGATGCGTATGGATGCCTGGTAGACACATGCAAGCTGTGCAAGAGCTATTAGAAACAGTGTGGTGAGCTGCGCATTGTTTGCAGTTTCTAGAGATCTGCCTCACCGCTTGTAGAGGTCCAGCAATATAGAAGTAGGGCTGGAAGTCGTGCACCCGAAGCAACACACTTGACCCGTTTGGGGCATTGCCCCAAATGTGAAAGACTCCTGCGGCCTCATCAGCTATATCTGTCACCATCATCACCAGCCCCTGCACAATGCAACCTCGTTTCCTGCTAGCTGCTGTGCTTGCACTTGTGACACCCAATGCAAGATATAATGCCCTTAGCAATCAGCTTGATCCCATATGTGGGTCATCCAGGATGGAGTGTGCAGCATGCCTGTTCACTGTCTAGAGCTGTTTCATGAGCTGTGGCTGTGCTTGTTGTTGCTGCATGTGACCGTTTAACCCTGAATAGAACGACAAACTTGGAACATCTCACTGCAAAGCCGCAGCGAGAAGCCTGCTTTCTGACACGACAGGTGTTACCTCCGAGGTGTCTCAGGTCCCGACAGCGTTGTCGCTGGTGCAGCCCTTTTGACAGGCATGTTGACCGACCAGTCAGCAGCTTGTGGCTTACATAGGTGCTTGTGAACCTTGTCACAAAATTACCGATCGATGCCACAGTCAGACAGGAGCTGACTGCACTTACAGCGAGCGTGTTTTGTAGTCCTGGGAGTCTGTAAGGCGTATAGACGTGCAGTACGCATGTCAGGGTTGACCACTAGCCATTGCTCAAGATCTGCTGTGACCCACATAGACCATTGCCGGGCACACGTATGCATTCATGATGCCGGACCTGCAAGAGCTTTACCGAGAGTCACGTCATGTCGCTGCAAAATTTCCGACAGTTTCGGAAACCGTTTCGTCTTTGAATACAATTTTGAGATGAGCAGCGCAAGCGCTCGCAACTCCACACTTCCTCGAGTTGTGCATAAAACATGTCTGAAACATTCTGTACTCAAGTTCGAGTAGCGCAAGTAAAGTCAGTGTCGAACCATGCTGTGCACATGCATGCCTGCCTGCCAAGCTGCACTTTCAACTTGACCACGGACCCGCTGCTTCTACTTTGAGGAGGCCGAACGCATGTGGCATGGCACTTGGAGTGCCTGCCCTCCTGCGTCACGGCCGTTGTTCGCGAGCCTATCCCCAAGAAGGTTCAAGCATGCCACGATTGGTACGCTGATCTTGGGCCACAAGCTTGGCAAATGGAATGATGCTAGCAGTGCACCGCTTTTCCGCAGGAATGTCTAGCCTTGTCGAAGAGTGTTCCACGGAGAACTGGAACAAGCCTTTGAAAGCACAGGGTCTGAGTGGCTCAGTCTTTGTGGCACTTGGCAAGTTCGATGGCATGCACCAAGGCCATCGACTTCTTGCTCAGCAAGCAGCAAGCTCTGGAGCAAGCCCTTATCTGCTTTCGTTCAGCGGCATGGCAGAGGTGCTCGGCTGGCCTGCACGCTTGCCTCTTGTTGCAGCTTCTGACAGATCACGCGTCCTTGCGTCCTGGACGCCATATTGCTGCGACAGCACCCCACGGCAGCGCTATATCCCATTTGCAATGGTTAGAAATCTGAGTCCAGAAGCGTTTGTTCAGACTTTAGTAGAAAAGTTGAAAGTATCTGGCATTGTTGTTGGCCAAAACTACCGCTTTGGGTAAGTTGTCTGCAGCATCATGCATGTCCAGTCAATACATCATTGAATAGTTGATAAGATGATCAAGGATTGGCATGGTGGCGCAAATAGTCTGGCAGCAATGCTGTGCTTGACAGGTCCATGTGCTTTTGATCAGTCACAAATGTGATTGCACTGCAGGTATAAGGCTGCCGGTGATAGTAAGCTACTGCAAGCTTTGGGTGAAACACATAGCATCAAGGTTGATGTTGTCAACCTGGTTGAGGCAGGAATAGGTGGTGTTGAGGGTCAGGTGTCATCCAGCAAAATCAGGCATGCCCTGAACTGTGGACACATGGAGCAGGTTGCTGAGTCTCTGGGAAGACCCTACAGACTCGTGGCTGAAGTTGTTCCCAAAGATATGTGTTTGGTGCCTGACGGCTTGCAAGACAGTGGTCTCAGGTCTGGGCAAAACGCAAAGCATGCACATCTCAGATCATGGTACGCCGTATTGCTCCTTTCAGCAATGGCTCTAACGCAGGGTATAATGCAGGATACCTATGAAACTTCTTTGCAATCAACCTCCAAAGTATGGAGACTACCAAGTCACCATTTCAAAGGCAGCCGCTGATAGTGAAGGTATGCTGCGCTGTTGAGACTGTGTTCCAGCTTGCACTGTGATCAGCTACTACTTTTGAGAGTCATGAAATGATTGCAATGCATGTCTGCAGGCAGCAAACAGAACTTCAACCAGCATGGCACTGCTCTTGTCAAGGATGACGGAGTTCATTTGTGCAAAGAACTCAGTGCATGGGCGACTCATACCATAGCTGACAAGCATGGCTACCTTGTCCTGGATTTTGAGGAGTCACATTGACATGTTGCAAGAGCCCAACTTGGGCTTGCAGCACGAGCCTTTCTTAGAAATAGACTAGTGACATATGTCACTATGTACATAGCATGCATGCATGCATGCTGTATGCTCAACTGTGAATAGGCTCTGTACTACGAACAAATGAACATGTACAGCATGGATACAGCAATGCAAAGATACAGCATGCAGACATCAAATCAAGGTCACTTTTTCACACACTACTGCATTAGTTTTGTCTGTTTCTCTGGAGGCAGCCTATCATACAGTGAACCAGCCTGCCCAACAGCAGGACGCTTCAAGTGACTAGAGACGAATTTTTGAAAGTCTGGCTTGGTTCTAGCCGGCGCCTCTTGCTGAGCCTTGGCAGGTGTTGGATTGCTGGGACTTGCAGCAGTTTGTGCAGGGCGAAGCTCGGACTTTATGACATCAGCAAACTGGCCTTTCAATGGCAAAGCGTCAGGCCTGTCCAGTTCTGCATGGTCATTGCCAAATCTCCCTTGCTTTCTGGGCTGCATGTTGTCATCATCTGCACTTCTCTTCAGGTGCCCTTGCTTGTTGCTCTGATGCTGCAGGACATATTGTCTGGTGGAGGCCCCAAAAAGCACTTTGGCCCCTAGCACAACTTGTGCTGGAACTCCCTGCAAAGCGCAAGCGGACTTTGCAAGCAATTGTTCTGTCAAGTGATGGTGGTTCAAGTTTGTAACGCATGTCCATGCGCAATACATTTGAGCTGCTGTGGGTGTTGTGTCACAGCACTCATTGACGACTGCTGGGCAGTTATCTCGACTAAGTGTTATATTGTGAGCAATCTTGTGAGCAATCTCACACAGCATTTTCACCTTGACTGTTGGTTTGCCATTGACAGACGTGCCATGTGCAGAGCCCTGATCAACAATAACCCATTTGTTGCTGTTGGTTCGATAGCATAAAATAGCATGTTGGCGGGAGACGGAGGCATGGTCCAGCACAACATCCGCATTTGCACCCCTGCATGACCAGCATCAATTATACTGTGTGTGTGCATCTGCTTTGTATTAGGCAAGCCATGAGATATAACACCTGCCAAAAAGAGTGCAAGGATTCAGCAGCTCTATCTGCTGCACGGCTTGCCCACTTTTCTGCACCTTCAAGTAAAATCCGACTGGGGGTATACCAGCCCATGCGGGTGCAGGGACGCCTAAGGAAGGCACAGTCGGCTGCACAACAGCTTTTGCAGGCGGAGGCGGCATAGCTGCCGCTGCTTGTGTCTGCTTTTGCTGACGCCGCGAAGCGACAACCTCCACCTTGCCTGACCCGGTCGGCTTGTCATGTCCAACTGATTCTGTATCTGTAGATCTGACAAACCTGAGTGACTTGGCCCGAAACGTAAATATCAAATGAAACAGTCCTGGACAGAATTGATCGCACCAGCGTCTTGCTTCACGAAGGCTCCGATGCCTAACCTAGCTACTCTGCCCTGTGGGCCGGCTTTGACATTATCGTCATCATCTTCTCTGCCGCTCCATCGGTCCATTGCGAGCTGGTGACCGACAGCGGCCCCGGCGTACACAGGAACAAGAGCCAGAGCCTGAGAGCCAACGTAACGCTCGACGGATGTCGGTGCGTAACATGGTCAACTTGCTTGCAAGATCCATAGCTTGGAAAAACACCATTACATGCAGTGTCTCAGCTGCAGAATACGTAATCTTTGACGCTAGTCGCAGCAAGTTACAGTCATGGAATACAGTGATGTATGACAGAGTTGATCAAATGCAGACACATGAGAGCTTGACTAGCTGCTTCCCGGTTGGGAGATTCTGCTGAGACATGCTGTAGTTTGCTGTGAAGCTGATCCAGAATGGGCTTCACATGAGGGGCCAACAATGGGTCTTTGGGATCAAGTGCCATGGAAGTGCTCTGTATCCACTTCAGCTTGGTCAAGGTGTCCTGCACAGGAGGCACAGCATTGGCAGCTTGCAACAGTGTAGCATGCCTCGCAGGACCATTTATGATCCAAGTTGCAGAATGTCATCTTTGTGTAAACGTATATAATATCAGAAGTCGCACCTTGAACAGATCATAACCAAGCTGTTGAATCAGGGACAATAGAATCTGCTGGCTCAGCGCTGGAGGTCTGTGGCTTAGCAAGGAGCCAGGGTCCACCTGACTACATAGCCAGGCTACCATTCCCACATCCTCCAGTGTCAGCACCTTGTGAAAGGCTTCTTCATACCTGCAGCAGGATCGCGGTCATCACAATGACCTGGCACAAAGGGATCCTCAGCAAAGCACATGCAAGATGTGCAGCAGTTGCTGCACCAGGGAGCAAGAAAGCTTACTTCTGGCTTTTGATGAGGGCCAAAAGCTCCTGGGAGGGGTCATGTCGTGCCTCAATGTCTGCCAAGTGCGTGAAGCCACTAGCCTTGGGCCCGCCTGCACATGTTCAATGCATCTGTTGAGCACTGGCATTGTGAAGACCCAACACTGCAGCTTTGGGCATCAGTAGTGTGCTGTGCAGGAGTGCCCTCTTGCATGCAGAGAAGTCTGCCTTTGCTGTACATAGCTGAAACTGATGGTTTTCATCAGCATGCTCATGCTTCAGGGGGTAGCAACTGTCACAGGCAGTGAAGCATGGTCTGGGCATCAGCTCTTGACACAAGCCAATGTCTTGCAGGAACAACGACATGTGCTTACTTTTCTGGGAAGCTAGCTGGATGAGCTTATTCTGTCCTTCATGAATGCCAGTCTTCAAATCGTCAACCAGCTGTGCTGCAGTGCCCAAGCTCTCATGTAGGGATGCTGCAACACCAGCGTTGGCTCCGCCAGCAGCTTGCAGATGCTCTGAAAGGCCTCCGGCAAACGTCGCTTGAACCTGCATTGGCACATCCTGATCTGCTTCCTAACACAGATACTGCATGAGGTATGGGCGCAAAAGCTTTTGAAGCCATCAAGCTGGAGGTTGATAAGATCAACATGTTCAAAGATAGGCATTGATCTATGTAACTGTGTCAGGCCGTTTGGAAAGACATGACTGTGAAACCTTTAATCCCGACACAAGGCAGTTGATGACGTCACAACAACAGATGATGTCTGATGCCTCACGACAACTGCTTACCTGTGCAAACATGTCCCTGCAGGCTCCTTCAAAGGCTGGCATGAGCTGGTGCTGAAAGGCAGATGTGAAGCTGTCTTGCAGGGGCTGAGCCAGGGACCGTTGCAATTGGCTGCCCAAGCTGGCCTCAAGGGTGGCTCTCAGCTGTGGGCTGGCTAGCTCCTGGGGAAGCGTCTCTGATAGAGCAGCCTGTACTGCGCTGCCTACTGACTGCTGGACGTCAGCTGAAATCGATGACACCTGCTTGCACAAAAGGCATTAACCAATCCATCAGGCTTACATGCTGACAAGGTAGCAGCAGCAGCAGCAGCATGAATTGAGGTATGGGTGCAGACCTCAGGAGACAGCAAAGTAGGATTGTTCAAGATGGGGGCCTAACTCTGCAGAGGTGATGACCGTCAGCTGCAATGTGAAAGCAGATCAATGGCAAGTCAATAAACAGATTTTCTGAGCAGTGCCACTCCAATGATATACAGTGATGGCTATGTACAACAAGACTCTGTGGAAATCTGGCTGAAACGCCACAGAATGTTACCTCAGCCCTGACAATCTCTTCCATGCGAAGAGGCAGGTCCCGGTTGATGCTGGCGCTGATGAGGCTCACCAAGCGTTCCATGCTAGCTTGCTGCTCAGCCAGCAAAGCTTGCCTGTCCTCAGCCATCAGGCCCCCTTGGGTCTTCATGATTCTGTTCACCTGACAAGCAAGCAAAAGTTTGTCAGGTCTGCTGCAACATGCTGCATCAAGACAACAGGTAGTAGCTCAACAACCATACAATATGAAACAGCACTGCTTTTGTTCTCTGACAGGACTATGACGCTACAGAACGCCACAGATTTCCTTTATATAATTTCAAGGGCAGGAATGACAAAAGGTCTCATTCCTGTTGTGCTCGTAACAGGTCAAACAGAGCAACATGAATGACCACAATTGCAGCCCAATCACCTGTGCATCAAAAGCCAGCTGCAATTTCTTGCCCTCTTTGCCAATGTCAGCTTTAATGATGCGCAACATCTCGCGATGACCTTCATTGAGGTAGCTCAGCACCCGTTTATGCTGTGCAAGAGTGCGCTCAGCCACAGCATCAGCAATGCGCTTGACAGAGGCATCAGAGAGCTCTGAGCCACTACTCGTCTGCCCAAAAGAGGCTGAGTCCGAAGCCACTCCAGGCTGTGCTTGCTGCTGCCTTGCACTGGTATCAGTTGGCGCTAGAGCCTCAAGCTCAGATGGACCACTTGGTTGTGGTGCAGCATCATGGACTGGCAACAGGTCCAGAGGCTGGCTGAAGACAGCAGATGACAATGCTGCAGAGGCAGCTGGCGGCTCACTTGGTCCTGCTGATCCTCCTTCCTCTTCTCGTTTAAGCAACTTGATAGTGCTTGACCCGGGTGGGGTAGAGGCAAGATCCAAGCTGTGCCCAAACGCTGACGCTATGCTTGGCAGTGCATCTGAAGAAGGCGGCTGAGGGGCATTGTCGTACTGCTCTGGTGTCAGGTAGGCAGCTGAGGGGAGAGCTGGGGTGGAGGGGGGAGGCGTGTTAGCTCTGCTGTTCGAAATGGAGGCTGTGGGTGAGTCATACTGCACAGAGGTTGATGCGTCCAGAGCTGCTGCAGAGGAAGGTATGGTCTCTGTTGATTGCTGTCTGGAGACAGACACATCCTGCGCCTTGCTGCCCTGTGTGCTTGCAGTGGAGACTGCGTCGCTGTTGTCCACGAGAACACGGCTGGCAGATGTGGGGGTATGCTGAGAAGGCAAGCTAGCCATGCTGCTCTGGGATGCGCTGCGTTTGGCCTGTTGCATCAGGTGAGTAGGAGTGAGCAGCTTGGGTGGCTCCGCCTGTGCTGGCACTGTGCGGATGGATGGCGGCTGCTGCTGCTGCTGCTGCTGCTGCTGCTGGCTGCTGTCCTGGGGTTGCTGCAGGGTTGGGCTGGGGCCAGACAGCAGATCCAGAGCAGGAGCTGCCTGCTGCTCCACCTCTACTGGGCTTGGCATGGCTTGTGACACAGGCGTCACATCTTGGGCATCAGCAACAGACTGCTGTGGGGCAGAGCCTCCTGAGCTGTGCTCCTGCACTGTGCTGGGCAAGTCTGGAGTTGACATTGGGCAGCAGAGGGCAAGGTTGAGCTGATACATGTGAATTCCGCTGGTCTGAACACAATATAAGTTCATTGCACTGGGATCTTCCAAAGGCTTGTGGTGTGCGGTGATGCTGAGGATCGGATGGCTGACTGTGAACTCTGCCAGATAGTCAAAACGCAGCGTTTCTCCTGACCCACTGAAGTGCAGAGTGTAGACAGCTGTTTGCCTGGCATTGGCCAGGATAACAATGTTTGCTTCTGGCTGTATGGCCATAAGATTGAAGATGGCATTGGCATCAGCGCTGCTGTGGAACTGTACAGTCTGTAGGCACTCAATGTGGTCTGCCACATACCACAGCTTGATCAAGCTGTTGTCAGCGCTGCCTGTCAGCAGGACTGATGAAGACAGCCACTGAGCTGTGCTGCACACGTCATTTGCTGATGGCTCAAAACTGTTTGAGGGACTCAGGGAGTCATAGTCACTCAGAGACAAGCCACAATTTGGTAAGTCCCATACAAACACCTGCAGCCACAACGACCGTGTGTTGGACCAGCTTGGAAATTTTGGGGCAGCACAGAGCACAAGTTCGCGGCAATTAGGAAACTGCTAGCCAGCAGTTGTGCAGAAACAATGCCAAAATTGTACAACGGTCAGTCCTTTTGGCTCACCTCAGTGCCTGAGCTGACAGCTGCCAGTCTGTCACCATTTGCTGAAAAGCTCAAAGAATTGATGGTCCCAAAACTGCCAATCGCAATGACGCCATGGGTCTCAGAACCAGCAGCAATTTGGTAACCCTTTGTTGCAGCAGCATCTACTGCCGCGATGAAAATGTCTCCATGTGCAGCCATTGCAATGATGCCTGCTGCATTTGGGTGCCATGCAAACTGTGGTCTGGACATGGATTCACCACCTGCAACACAAATTCCAAGCATGACAACAAGTTGTTCATGGTTGGCAGGCTGGGGGCACACCACGGCAGCAGGTGCTGAAGAGCTATCTGTGCTAGAGCCTCACCAGTGTCAGTGGCAAACGTGATATGTGCAAACAGGTTGTCTGTCAACTTGTCGTCCTTCCTGTCTTCCTCAAGCTCAATCTCCCATATGTACACACTGCCTTCAAGGTCAGCGCTAGCAAGTCTGTCAGCAGGATCACCACTGCTGGCAAACCTGCACCACCCGTCACAACTGTCAGGCTTGCCAGCTGTCCAATGACAAAGCCAACACAAGCCAGCCAGTCATGCATACTGCACCATCACCTCACCTGATATCTGGAGGTGCAGAAGCACTTTTGAGCAATGCTCGACGGCCAGTGCTTTTATGCAGAGCACGTATCTGTCCAGCCTTCAAAGAATAGCAAATGTAATCATCATTCACAGCAATCCTCTGCTGAACTTCATAGAATGCTTCAGAAGCTAGCTTTGTGATTGCAGATACCTGCAAACAATAGCAAATCTTGCATGATTGACTATGTGTCAGGTCTGAATGCGCAGGGTAGCATAGAGGCCAACGAGCTTACTGCAAGTTGTGGTTGTTGCTCTTCAGGTGAGCGCATACTGATGTCGTACACCACCTTTCGCTCATCCAATATCTCCCTGCCACTAAATGCTTCTGTTTGCTTGTCCTCCTGCAAACCTGAGCAGCAAGTATATAAGTCAACGTCCACGTGGGCATCTTGGGTATGCAAATTGAACCAGAGGCTGACCTGCAGCAGCAGCAGCAGCCAAAGCATTGACAACTCCTGAGTTTGCTCTTGCAGCCAGCCTCTGCTCGAGTGATACGTTGCGGGAGCCTGGAGTTTCATGTGTTGGTGTACTAGCTGAGGCTCTTGATCTCGGTGGTGGCAGCTTCTGACCTACAGGAGGGTGGCCACTCCGTGCAGGTTTATGAGGCTCCATCTGCGAGATCGTGCCATCCCTTGTAGTGGCGGGGTCGCTGTCTGTTGGTCCCTACATCAGTCGATCGGGCGTGTGATCCGTCAAAGGGTCCGGCCAATGGCGGCAAGCAGAACTTATCAACCTCAACGATGAGACATGACGGATTCAATGCTGACCTGCACAGGTCCTGCGCCGCTTCCGGAAACAGAGCGGGCGAAGCTGCCGAAGTCAAAACTTGCCATCTTTTCGGGCAGGAGTGCGTGCGGCACCGCCAGAGCCCGAGCTACTGCTTGTCGACTTCTTGCGCGATGCAGACCATGCAAAGACGCGAGCCAGCAAGTATGGCGACAGACACGAAGACTATCAGGCTCCAGACCAACCACCACGTGACGGCGAGTCATCAACAGCACTGAGGCCATCTCCGAAACTCTTTCGGCGAAAGCGAGACAAACTTCGCAGACCCATAAGCGGGATGAGCTTTGAGCTGGTTACCGCCTGTGACGCCTTGGCATACAGTTGTGCAGCATGTTTTGAACACTGTGTGCAAGCTGCTGCCGTCGGAAAGGTGATCTCCTAAGAAGGAGATTTTTGCCGCCTGGCTAGGCTGTTAGCGTAGCAATCTTGGGCATTGATTACTTTCTGCACTCAGTGAGTGAGCTTGCCCGTCACACGCTTCGCCAAGCTCGAGACCGCCCACAGCGTCAGCATGATGAGCTTCTGTCTCTGGCGTTTACCTTGACATGGACGATTTGTTCCGGACCCTCACCTTGAGCAATGGTACATCTGCTCAGTGCAAACATTACAGGCGTTTGATGTTGCGGTGTGCTGCTCATGCTTGCCCGTCACCAGAAGGTTTACCTGCAACCACACACTTTGCAATTTGTGCAGTCTCTGGCGATGCCTTGGGCACGGCCATGGACATCCTGGGATCTGACTGGAGTAACAGCAGTGACTGGAGTGGCAGTCAGGAACATGAGCATGAACATACCATGTCTCCCTTCATGGAGCCTGACAGACAAAAGTCAGGATTCAGCCCCATGCCAAATCTGGCAACAGTCAGTGAGCAGACCAACATCACGATGACAGGTGGAAGCACCATGACGGGAAGCTCAAGCTTTGGTCCAGCCTCAAGCAGGCAGAACCAGGAGTCAGCTTGCTGCAGTCCTGTGTCTTTGGACATGCCTATGGCCAGGCAGCAGGCCATACAGCCTCAACCGTCGCAGCATCCTGTTGCGCTGAATGATGACCAGGATGATGCAGCATCAGAATTCAGCAGGTCATCGAGCAGCAATTGGAGCCAGAATGAACACTCACAACCCGCGCTAGAGGGGTCAAATAGGCTCCAATTGTCGGAGCTTATTGGCAGAGGTGCTTTTGGCAGTGTATACAGAGGCTCGTGGAAAGGGAGAGAAGCTGCTATCAAGGTTAGCAATCAGCTTCAGCTAACCAGGAACATGCTCATTCAGAAGTTCCAAATGCCAACTTCATAGCAGTAGCATTGAGGTCAAAGCGGTAGCTCAAAAAAAAGGTACTAGTTGTCACTGTCTGCAGGTTGTAGAGCATGAGAATGGCCTTCTTGGCGAATGTGATGAGCTGGATATGCTTGCAACTGGCATGGACGCCAGGAGTCACATTGACACTGCTGGCAGCAGCATGAATGGCAACACAGCAGTCATGCTGGAGGCTGCTCTCAGCAGCGCAGTTATGCACCAGAACGTGGTCCAGACATATGATTATCAGACACGCTCATCTAGTCTGTCAGGCGGACAGGTAAGATTTGCATCGTATAGAAGTGGCATTAATGTGCAGGCTCTGTGGCAAAAGAGCTCAGAAGCTATTTGCAGAAGCACAACCACAGATTTGGGTGGCTATGAGCATGCAGCACAGCATTACTGTGCAATTTTTCCGTGAGCCTCTTGCACATTGCAAGGAACCTTGTGAGCACCATATCATCAGATGTCTTGACTCAGGCATCAATTGCAAATAATTACATATATCTGACAGCTTGTGCTTTGTAAGTTCAACACCACAAGGTGTTTTCTGACTGCATGCTTGCCATACAGGAAACCTATGTAGTCATGGAGTGGTGCGACAGGGGGTCTCTTGAGTCAGCAGTCTCAGATGGTGTCTTTCATCAGCATCAAGCAGGGCTTTTGGAGGAACAAGCCAATATGCCTACTGTTTGTGCAACATTACTAGACATAGCTGCAGGAATGGCGTATCTGCACAAGATGCACATTCTTCACTGTGATTTGAAGCTGAGAAACGTGCTGCTCAAGTCATCCCAGGCAAGTGCAACATGAGGCTTGAGAAAAGCATCACTGGTTCAGTTCATATGTTTCAGGTCATTGCTGGTTGTACATCACATAAAAGAAACACGTAGAATTGTGCATATCATGGTTCTATTCTCTTGCTCGTCGCCCAGACCTTGTGGTCTTCAGTTCCCAGACCTTGTGGTCTTCAGTACTCACCTGCATCAGGTGCACTAGCACACTGTTGCTGTTTGTTGATTGTCCTCAATTGTCATGTTGGTGTGACAAAGATAGCAATGCTGTTGTGAACTGCACCAAGTCAGATTGGGCCTGCAGGTTGGCTGGCGAGGTTTTACAGTTAAGGTATCCGATTTTGGCCTCAGCAAGCTGATGCCGGATAGTCATGCCCAGCCCTGTGACAGTCTGGCTACAGATGATGTCGCTGGCACAGTCACACATATGGCCCCAGAGCTCTTGGCAGGAGGAAGAATGTCACCAGCTGCTGATGTTTACGCATTTGGAGTACTAAGTACGATTTCCTGGTGCATTCTTGCAGCATGTGCAAGGCTGCACAATTGACGTGTGACAGCATGCATGCCCCTCCAGGCCATACTGTCCTTCAAATAGTGTACCTGGCTTTTTTCTCTGGATGCCATTCCGAAGACCACGTGCTGACACATTGTACACCTTGCCGCCCTTTCTCTGCTGGCTTTATCACCGCTGTGCTGACGTATGTAGAGTGACGATGGTGTGCTGTGCAGTGTTTGAATTATGGACTGGACAGGCTGCTTTTGCTGGACTGAGCAAGGTTCAAATTATGGTGGGGGTGGTGTCCTCGGGCCTACGACCTGTCTTTCCCTTACATTGCCCAGCCTGGTACTCATCTCTGGCAGCAGCCTGCTGGATGCAGTCTGCCGACTCCAGGTTGGCTTCACCTCTGCAGAGTCTTTCACATGCATTTGCTTGATGCAGCACATGCAGGCTATTCTGATGATGCAGTGTAGGCTGCACGGTGCTGAGCTTGTGTGCTGTTCTTGTGTGCGGTTCTTGGTGACAATGGAGGCATGTTGGGTCAATTTTGTCAGCAGCAGAGCTTATGGCTAAGCATCTTGCACTTCAGCTTGCATCTGCAAGATGGCTTTTGGTGACTTCAAGCAGTTTTACCTTGCAATGGCATGACACAGGATACACCATGCCATTTCCAGTGACAGCTGGTGCTCATTGTATGCCTGCAGGCCATCCTTTGCAGCTTTGTGCGCCCAGTTGCAGAGTGAGGCTGGCCAGGGCAACATGCTATGATTGACGCAGCTTCTGGGAACTCTATGGCCACAATATGTAGGACAAATGCAGCTGCGCCTTCTGCTTCACACAATAAAGTCACAAGCTTGTCGACATGGTGCCTTGTTGGTGATGTGTATAGTAGTTTCACTGACTGTGATCATCCTATTTCAGCATGTAGCATATTTATTTTTTAGCCTCTGGCGGTACCTGCAGCAGATCTGTTGTATGATTGAAGAAGTGCATGTTTCTTTTTCTGATCCGTACTCAAATACTGAACTACTATCTGAACTACACGTGCAATATTGGCAGCAGTCCTGGGCTTTTCAAAGTTGAGATAAGTTTGTTTTGTAACGCTATTTGAATGGAATGCTGCAAGCTTTCTGCTGCTTGCTGGCGGGCAATACCGCGACACAGTTGATATTCAGCTTGATGTTCTGCAATAAACCTTGACACTGAGCAGGGCGAAATTAGGTTTTTGGTTGCAAACGTAATTGGTCCTCATGCGTGTAGTTACGGCCCCTGCTCGCTGCGAGGTGCGGGCATTGCAGCGCTATTGCAAGTGAGCCTTGAACTTATAAGCGACTGTTCGGCGCTTCATCCAGGTTAATATCAGGCCCAGCTTCATACAGGCGTTATTGTGACTCCTTAAACATCCGAAGGTTTTTGGCTTGTGGTCGCGATTGAGAGCAGAACCCGCTGCAATCGAGGAAACAGGGCGTAGTCCGCTGCGAACCTGGTAGCTGCATAGCTCAGATTGTGCTTAGAGTCCAATCATGGCCGCTGCGGCGCCAATTGCGCTGAGGGAAGCCTTGCTGGTGAGTCAAATCACCTAATCAGTTTCAGTGATGCTGCTTGCAATAGTTGTGCACTTGTTTTAGCACGTGCTCTCCAGGCACTTCTGCCTGCTTGATGCTCGCGCAAACATCAAATACATTTGTAGGAGCTGGAGCATATGTGTTATAACGTTTATGCCAGACGATGCTTGTTCTGACTGCAGTTGCCGAATATTGGCGTTAACCAGCAATTCATATCTTTCACAAATGTTACCATGGAGTCAGACAAGTTCATTTGTATTCGGGAGACTGGTGCCAACAACAGCGTGGTCATTGTCGATATGGCCTCGCCTACCACCCCGATGAGACGACCAATCACAGCAGAGTCAGCTTTGATGAACCCGGCTAGCAAAGTAATTGCTCTGAAGGCCACAGTACCTGCTGTGGCTGGGGACAGTCTGCAGATCTTCAACTTGGAGCTGAAGTCCAAGATGAAGTCATTCCAGATAACACAGCCTGTTGTCTTCTGGAAGTGGATTACGCCCTCAAAGTTGGGGCTGGTCACAGCTACCAGTGTATATCACTGGGACATGAATGTACGTGCTGCAGCTTCTGATTATGGAGGTATTGATATTCCAGAGTATCCGCTTAGCACATGTTGCTGGTCTTGCAGGGAGCTTCTGACCCTGAGAAGGTCTTTGACAGGACTGCAAATCTAGAGGGAACTCAGATCATCAACTACAGGGTTGATCCTCAGGAGAAGTGGTGTGTCCTGGTTGGAATTGCACCTGGCGCTCCAGAACGGTATGTTGCACAGAGGCTGCACCAGCCTGCATCATGTGTCCTTCATGTCGCTTCATGTGTTGAGACAAGCTGTGTCTTGCAGACCTGCTCTTGTCAAGGGTTTCATGCAGCTGTATTCGGTCGAGCAGAAGCGCAGTCAAGCCCTTGAGGCTCACGCAGCTGCTTTTTCTACTATCAAGGTATGCATGGCTGTTATCTGCTGGCTTTCACATGTGTAATTGATCTTCTCAGCTTTTTGGCGCTGTATAGCAATACCGTCTGCGCTGCAACCTCTGCACATGGCGACAAGAGCTGAAACCTGCGTTCATTGCAGCGGCCACAAAATCCTGGAGTGGAAAGCATTGTCATCAGCTTTGCTCAGAAGACTTTTGCCAATGGTCAACTGACATCCAAGCTGCATGTCATTGAGCTTGGCGCACCAGCTGGTGAGCCCATTCCAGCTCAATATATTGTTAGTGCAGCAATGAGGAAGTGTGCTTGCTCAAATTCACCAAAAGTCACAGGCGTTTGCGCAAACATCTGCATCATGACATGTTGTACATGCCCTGGCTTATTTTGGCACTGTATTTGAAGCCCGGCACCGTACAGTTTACAAATGTCAAGCTTTGCAGACCAGACATCCTGTCAGAAACTCTGGCAGAGGCAGCTCCTCCAGCTCAGATAAAGCGATTTGCTTGCAGGCCAAGCTCCTCTCAAGAAGAATGCTGAGCTGTTCTTTCCAGCTGAGTTTGCCGATGACTTCCCAGTTGCCATGCAAATCAGTGACAAGTATGGCCTGGTGTATGTGATCACCAAGCTTGGGCTACTGTTTGTGTACGATCTGGAGACTGCCACAGCAGTGTACAGAAATCGCATCAGCCCAGATCCAATTTTTCTAACTGCACCGGCTCCTGGCATTGGAGGCTTCTATGCTATCAACAGGTCAAGCTCTATGGCACCTTTGACATCCTTGCGTTTATGTCCTGCAGCACAGTCAAGCTGATGTTGAGTAGTTGTACAATGCTGACGTTTGCTTCTGCATGATATGGTTTTGCAGCAGCCATTCTGCAGGGCAATGTAGGTACACCTGAATGAGAGCATTTGTCAGCAGCATTGCTGCTGTGCCTGGTGTGTCAGTGCTTTAAAGATGATTTCTGTGTGGACAGTGTGACTTTGCATACAGTTTGCATAACCAGCCTGTTAATGACACTTGCAGGCGTGGACAAGTGTTGGCCGCAACTGTGAATGAGCAAACAATGGTCCCCTTTGTGAGTCAGCAGTTGAACAACTTAGAGCTGGCTCTGTCATTGGCCAAGAGGGGCAACCTACCTGGAGCAGAGGCTCTTGTGGGCCAAAACTTTGACAGGCTCTTTGCTTCTGGACAGTTCAAGGAGGCAGCTGAGGCTGCAGCTGAGTCTCCTCAGGTTGGTGGTTGTGTCTGCCGGCTACACTGCTGACATTGTGAGTGCACTGTGTTGTCTGGCACGTCTTGAAAACAAGTGCCAGCTGACCAGATGGTTTTAGATTGAATACCAAACACCTGGAGTGGAACAGTCTATATGCTATTACAGGATACACTGTCCAATGCACTGCCTCAAGTTCATCTGTCTAGCTGCCATGTGGCAACCTGAATGTGCATCAAGTCATGGAGCATGCACTTCACGCATGCCGTGGTGCACTTCATGCAAGCAGTGAACATGAAGACTGTTGTTGTGATCAGGGTGCTCTACGCACACGGGAGACAATTGAGAAGTTCAAGAGAGTCCCTCCTCAGCCCGGCCAGACCTCACCCCTGCTGGTGTACTTTGGCACATTGCTCACCCGCGGCAAGCTGAACGCCTTTGAGTCTGTTGAGCTCAGTCAGCTTGTCATTAGCCAGAACAAGAAGCACCTCCTGGACAACTGGTTCAAGGTAAGCAATGCAGCTTCATGCATACAAGGCTTACTTGCATTGCTTTGGCAGTCATGCCTTACAAGCTGCATTGCAGTTCTTTGGCATTGCTTCCCCAATAGGCTCACCCAATAGGCAATGGGGCAGTCTAGCAACAACAGATGTGCTTCTTGCTCAAGCACAAACAACTCAAGCCGGCACAGCATCCGCATTGCTGATGTCACCAGTTGCTTCAATGCTGACCTGTCTTGGCCAACAGGAGGACAAGCTGGAGCCCAGTGAGCAGTTGGGTGACCTGCTGAGGCAAGCTGGAGACGCTGACGCTGCTCTGAAGTGCTACAGGGCTAGCGGTGCTACCACCAAGGTCATTGAGGGTATGTGCTGACTCTGTACTTACGCCGTTGGATGTGCTGCAGTGCTCTGTCATTACGTAGTTTGAAAGCGCATGTGATGCAGCCTTGAAGATGCACACATCCTCCCTGCATCTTCCAACAACTTGGCAGCATGCCAGTTGTTAGGCGGTAGAAGCAGAACTGTATTGGGACTAAAAGCTGCACCCAAAGTGGTCAAACATAATGACTGTGGCTGTGTTGCAGGTCTGGCAGGCAAGGGCGACTTCAATGAGCTGATGGCATACAGTGGTCAGGCTGGCTACAAGCCTGATTACCTGTACCTCATGCAGCGCCTCATGATGGACAACCCAGAGGCCGCTGTCAATTTGGCCAAAATGATTGCCAAGCAGCCTGGGCCGCCCATGGACCTGAACACCCTGGCAGACCTCTTCTTGCAGCGTAACGCTGTCAGAGAGGCCACTGCCTTCCTGCTGGATGTTCTGCAGGAGAACAAGCCTGAGCACGACAAGCTGCAGACCAAGGTCAGCCACGCACCATCTCATTGGCTTTGCAAGCTCTGTGTAGACTTCCTCAAACTACCTTTGCTCATGCAAGCTGTGAGAAGTACATGGGCGCAGTATGTCCCTTTTAGCTAGTCAGTCAGATTGGCAGCCAAAAAAACAAAGACACAGCTTTGCCCCACATGCTCATCTGAAATTGCAAGTGTGCCAAGTGGTGAAAAAAATCCTCTGTGGTGCAGTTGTTGGAGATCAATCTGGTGACCAACCCTCAAGTAGCAGACGCTATCTTGGCCAATGGGACTCTGACCCACTATGACCGTCCCCGCATCGCACAGCTGTGTGAGAAGGCTGGGCTGTACATGCGGGCGCTGCAGCACTACACTGACCTGGTGGACATCAAGCGTGTCATTGTCAACACACACGCCATTGATCCCCAGAGTCTTGTGGAGTTTTACGGCTCCCTGAGTGCCGAGTGGGCCCTTGACTGCCTCCAGGTGCGCAGCACATGACACCTCTGCGTTTGGTGCTTAGGCTTAATGCTATCTACAGTACAGGCGTCAAGCACATCTGCAGCCTTGTCCCTGTTTGTGCAGCTCCAGCAATTGATGGGTCAGTGCAATGGAAAGAACAGTAAATGTATGTCCATAAAATTTCAAGCCATGGTAGCCTTACTGGTCTTGTGCCAATGCCACATGCACAGCTGATTGCTTGTGTGTGCAGGGCCTGAATCATTGACTGCCATTGGTTTTGGACTGTCCTGCACGCAGACAGCGGCATATATCAGCTACTGTCCTGCACGCAGACAGTGGCATATATCAGCTGCTGTCTGCACACCTTTTCTGCTGCCTTGCAATAGCCTAACTTTGTGTGTTTTGCAGGAGCTGCTGAAGTCCAACATGCAGCAGAATCTGCAGCTGGTTGTGCAAGTGGCCAAGGAGTACACAGAGCAGCTGGGAGCTGGCAAGATCATTGAGCTGCTGGAGAACAACAAGACCTACCATGGCTTGTACTACTACCTGGGCTCGTACATTGCCTTCTCTGAGGACCCAGAAGTGCACTTCAAGTAAGCCTGCAACCTGTCAAGTTCCACCCAGACTTGTAAGCTTTGCTGGTCTCGAATTTGCCTGTGAAGCATGACCATGCATGAAATCTTTTTGGCAAAAGCAGAGTGAGCCAATGTTGCGGCAGCAACACACAAACTTATTCTGCTTCGACCTGCTTGTACCTGGATTGGCAGAGGTACAAGTGATTCGTGCATGTCTCAGGTACATTGAGGCTGCTGCAAAGACAGGGCAGTTGAAGGAGGTGGAGCGCGTCACGCGTGAAAGCAACTTCTACCCTGCTGAGCGCACCAAGCAGTTCCTCATGGAGGCTAAGCTCCCAGATGCCAGGCAAGTCTCATTGTTTGCACATGTTCCTTACTGTGAACCTTGAAGAAAGTTGTTTGTGCTGCTCGCCAGGGCTGTCCTTGATCAGTCAACACACAGCACATCGTTCACAGTAATTGCAGTCATACTTGATGCTGAACCTACATCAGCACCTGATATGAATATTTATTCCAGCTGCTTGTGTCAGATCTTTAATAGCTGCTACAGCTTTGACTTGTACATGGGCATAACTTCAAGCAACAGTCCACTCAAATTGGATACACTGCTGATCTGCAGGCCCTTGATCAATGTATGTGACCGGTTTGACATGGTGGGTGACTTGACACACTACCTGTACACCAACAACATGCTGCGCTACATTGAGGGCTACGTCCAGAAGGTGAACCCTGGCAAGGCGCCCCAGGTTGTGGGGGCCCTGCTGGACTCTGAGGCCAGTGATGAGTTTGTGAACAACCTCATCCTCAGTGTGCGCAGCCTCATCCCTGTGGAGCAGCTGTGTGCTGAGGTGGAGCAGCGCAACAGGTCCGTGTCTGCTACCAATTGCACTCATCATTGATTTGAGCTGCACCCCATTGTGCCTGGTTGCACAGCCACTTGCGTTGATCATGCCACCTGCGACAGAACAGGTCAGCTGATCAGCATGCAGGATCTGCATTGCTGGTAATTGCACATAAGCATCTATCACCTTAGATTGCAGTCTCAGGGCCAGCTTTGACAAACGCTTTTGTTGCAGGTTGAAGCTGTTGAATCCCTTCCTGGAGCACTTGGTGAGTGAGGGCAGCCATGACCCTCATGTGCACAATGCTCTGGGTAAGATCATCATTGACAGCAACAACAACCCAGAGCACTTCCTGACCACCAACCCCTACTATGACTCCCTGGTGGTGGGCAAGTACTCTGAGAAGAGAGACCCCAACCTGGCATGCGTCGCTTACAAGAGAGGCAACTGTGACGACGCCTTGGTGGACTGCACCAACCGCCACAGGTAGGACTGCTTTGCCAGTTGCACGCAGGCTGACATATAAAAAATGTGTGACATACAAGTGTACTGTGGGTTCTGCAAGTCATGCAGATCAAGCAAGGCTGTTTAACAGCATACTCAAGCTCTTGGGTCGCAAAACATTCAATGCACATGTGCTGTGAACTGAGTGATCTGCCAGGGCGCTGACCAGCTGTTGTTTGCAGTCTGTTCAAGGTCCAGGCTCGGTACATTGTGGAGCGCATGGACAGTGACCTGTGGAACAAGGTGCTGGAGGAGGACAACCAATTCCGCCGCCAGCTTATTGACCAGGTCACCCTCATGCCCAGCCACCTTTCATAGCTTTCAGCTCAATGTTTGCCTGAACAGGCTGTGTGCAGACATACTGAGGGCCAAAGAGCTGTTTGCATGCTCTGTCAACGCAGTCACAATGGTGCAAAATCAAGTCTGGTTTGGGCTTGCTGTAGCAGCTCCTGCGTGACCTTATGACTGGATTTGGTTTGAGCCATGCTCTTGCTGTTGCAGGTCAACTCCACAGCTCTGCCAGAGTCACGCAACCCTGAGCAGGTGTCAGTGGCCGTCAAGGCCTTCATGCTGGCAGGCCTGCAAGGAGAGCTCATTGAGCTGCTGGAGAAGATTGTGCTGCAGAACAGTAGCTTCAGCAACAACCACAACCTGCAGAACCTGCTCATCATCACCGCCATCAAGGTGATCATTGCCAGCTGTCCTCTGACTTGACTGATGCTTCTAGCAGCGGTATTAAGCGGCATAACCGGCAGACAGTGTTTGACTAGTAGCAACATGTGCACTTCTCCACACCTCCTGGTACTCTGTTAATGCGCATTGTGACAGCAATCCAAATGGACTGCTGCAGGCTGACAAGAGCCGTGTCAAGGACTACATCAACCGTTTGGACAACTTTGATGGTCCTGCTGTGGGTGAGATTGCTGTGGGCTATGAGATGTTTGAGGAGGCCTTTGAGATCTACAAGAAGTTTGGTCTGAAGAGCCAAGCCATCAGGGTGCTGCTGGACCACCAGGGAGACCTGGACAGGGCCTTCGAGTACGCTGGCAAGGTAAGACACCATCTAGCAAACTTCAGAGTATCACCATGACCAGTGTGAATCAAACCTTGTTTCACACCACATGCATGTCTGACCTCATGTGTCCCTGACTTGTTTCATGTGCTGCCATGATTGATCACGGGACAACTGGGCCACACCTTTCTGTCCGTCGGGACTGTACAAAGGTGGCTTTAGAGGAAGACACTTGTGCAACGAGTTGTCAAAAGAATGTCTTCTTTTGAGTGAGCCAGAATTGCTTGTGAGTTGTAGCATAAACACCCATCAATTTGCTGTCTGTAGATCCAAAGTCATGACCTGAGCAATGTGGTTGGTGAGTGCAGGTTGATGAGCCTGCAGTGTGGTCTGAGCTGGGTCACGCTCAGCTGGACCATGGGCTTGTGGCAGAGGCCATTGCCTCATACCTGCGCAGCAATGACACATCCCGCTCTTCAGATGTCATTGAGCGCTCCAAGGAGGTCAGCCCTCACTGCTCAATCCACCATCTAACAGATCTGTCTCACACGCTCATATCTTGCATTTCGATTTGGTAGCTTGCTGCAGCTTGCCAAGGTGTAGTCCCATCTCTTTCCTTGGATACGCTGACTACATTTTTGCCTCAAAGTCCCCTAGTACCATTGCTGCAAGTGGACGCATCCCTAAGACTTCCACAACCAATGTCTGCATGCTGCTCTTGCAGGCTGGTAGCTATGAGGATCTGGTGAAGTACTTGATCATGGTTCGTAAGAAGGCCAAGGACAGCAAGGTAGACACAGAGCTGGTATATGCCTATGCCAAAACCAAGCAGCTGGGCCCTCTGGAAGAGTTCATCTCCAGCCCCAACCAGGCCAACTTGCAGGTCAGCTGTTTGTCCAGGCTTTTCCGTATCTGCATTGCTGCATTACCTGGCAGCACTGCGCAATGTCTGCCTGTGAAGGATCTCCACACCTCCTATGTGAGGTGTATATTTATCCAAGCTGCTCATATACTCGCTGTCAATATGTGCTGGTGCGATTTCAGCATTGCAGCTGAATTTGTGCAGCAAACCCCTTGTGTCCAACTCCTCAAGTTCCTGCCCCCCTTGCTCATAGTGCTCATCTGCCTGCAGAGTGTTGGTGACCGCATCTTTGATGAGGGCTTGTATGAGGCAGCTCGCATCCTGTTTGCGCACATCCCCAACTATGGGCGCCTTGCGAGCTGCCTGGTGCGGCTGCACCAGTTCCAGCCCGCTGTGGAGGCTGCCCGCAAGGCCAACAGCCCCCGCACATGGAAGGAGGTCTGCTACGCCTGTGTGGATGAGAACGAGTTCCGCCTGGCTCAGCTTTGTGGTCTCAACATCATCATCAACGCTGATGACTTGGAGGAGGTAAGCATGACAGCTTGATGACACTTCAGATGGAGCATCGGCACATGCATGCATGCCCTGTTGGCTACATGTGCATCGCCAAATGTTGCTTTGATGATCTGGTTCACCTGGACCCTCTATGCTGCCACTCTCAATCTCTTGCATTGCAGTCAATCTCACAGAAGCTCTCTGGCTACAATTCAGCAGTGCTTATTGTATGACTTTGACGTGCTGCAGGTCAGCCAGTTCTACCAGCAGCGTGGCTTCTTTGATGAGTTGATTGCTCTAATGGAGAGTGGCATTGGCTTGGAGAGAGCCCACATGGGTATCTTCACAGAGCTGGGCATCTTATATGCCAAGTAAGCCCTCTGCTTGTCAAATGCTTGCAGCCAAACTCCTTTCCGGCTGTTGTGGTACTGCATGTCTAGCTCAGTATCTTAGCAGAGAAAAGTGAGCCTGTAGTTTTCCAGCTTTTTAGGCAGCTAGAGACAAGCTGTGCATCAGCAACTGCCGTTCTGCTCAGACAGCTGGAGAAAAGCTTTGTGTAGCATGCAAAATGATGGCTGCATGCCCTTTTCTTTTGCTTGCGCAGCAAGTGTGTCTGATCTCCACTGCAGGTACAAGGTTGAGAAGCTGATGGAGCACCTGAAGCTGTTCAGCACGCGCATCAACATCCCGCGCCTCATCCGTGTGTGTGAGGAGTTCCACCACTGGAAGGAGCTGGTCTTCCTATACGTACAGTATGACGAGTATGACAATGCAGCCATGGTGATGATGAACCACAGCCCTGTGGCCTGGGAGCATGTCCTGTTCAAGGATGTGGCTGTCAAGGTCAGCAGTGTGGAGGTGTACTACAAGGCCATCAGCTTCTACTTGGAGGAGCACCCAGACCTGCTCAATGACCTTCTCAAGGTGAGCGCTTTCTGTGCCATCTCTGCTGCATTTGGCCATCCCATGCTGCCTGATGTTGACTGGTGGGATGTAATCCTACACCCCTGTAATCCTACACCCCTGTAACAACTTACAAGCAACAACTGCACAATCTCGTTGCATCCTATCATTTCATGAGTATGGTAGGCCCGCTTCCCCAGCATATGCTGCATTCTTCTAGCAGAGACCACTGATCTCTGGTTCTCACAAAATGATAGGTTGCAATGAGACTGTGCAGTGGTTACTTGCAAGTTATGATCCTAGACTGTTCAGCATGTTCAGCAGGCCTGAGCACCCAAATCATCCAGCATGCCTGCCATGTGCGCTTTGCTTATTGCCCACATCTCATCAGTAGCTGCAGGCTACATAGCGCTTTAATGCAAGCCGGACGGTCTGGAGCCATCATTGTTGTTTTGTTGCAGGTGTTGGAGGCTCGCATTGACCACTCACGTGTGGTCTCCATCCTGCGGAAGGCTGACCACCTGCCACTGGTCAAGGACTACCTCATAGCCGTCCAGAAGGGCAACCTGGCAGCTGTCAACGATGCTGTTAACGAGCTGCTCATTGAGGAGGAGGACTTTAAGGCAAGCGTCTCAGCCGTTGTGCATAACTACGTTGTGTCAGAGATCATTGTATGCATGACCATTTTGTGTCAAAGATCATTGTATGCAACATGCATGGTGTCCGAGAAGAGCTTTGACTCAAAAGTGTTTTGCGAGTAATGTGACTGTACCTCTAAGTATGCGCTGTTGCCTTCTGCATGGCACAGGTCAATGATCATGTCACGATGTTGCAACAGCTTGCCTTACGCATGCGCCAGCTTGCACACATGTCAATGGCCAACAGCAGTGCTCATGGATCTTGATGTGCAGGGTCTACGGGATAGCATCACCACCTATGACAACTTTGACCAGCTGAGCCTGGCAGCACAGCTGGAGAAGCACGAGCTCATGGAGTTCAGGCGTATCAGTGCATTCATCTACAAGAAGGCACTGCGATGGCGCAAAGCTGTTGCCCTGGCCAAGCAGGACAAGCTGTACAAGGTACAACTGAAACTATTGTGGGTGCTGTGTCCTGCTTTAGTGACCCTGACCCTGCAGCATAGCTGTATAAGCAAGCAACATACCACATGTGCATGTATACACAGAGGGAAAGTGCATGGCAAGCTGTGAAATGCTACAGAGCATTGAAGTCATTGTCTGGTTCCCTTTCAGACAGTCACACTCATGTCATGCTCATGTGTTGCACAGGACGCAATGGAGACTGCTGCACAGAGTGCAGACCCAGAGATTGCAGAAGAGCTGCTACATTACTTTGTGGACAACAACGAGCGGGAATGCTTTGCTGCGTCGCTGTACACATGCTATGACCTCATCAAGCCGGATGTGGCAATGGAGGTAATCTGACACTCACAGTTGACCATTCACACAGCATGAAAGTTGTGCTTTGCTGCTACATCTGGCCCTGCTTCCTGTCATTGTTGGCACATCCATGACCTGTGTGTGTGAGGCTTACAGATAGTCATGGTCTAGAATGCTATGTTGCTGGACGGAAAGCCTGTTGCGTTGCTCTGACAGCTGTCTGTGTGCAGGTTGCATGGCAGAATGGCCTGATGGACCTGGCGATGCCTTTCATGATCCAGTTCATGAAGGACTATGTTGGCAAGGTCGACACCCTCATGGCTGACCGCAAGGACAACATGGAGGCACACAAGGTGAGTGTGTGTAAATTTATGCGCAGAGCAATGGACATTGCTGACAGTCTTGCTGCTGCAACTGAAACCAGCTGGCCTGCCAAGCCCACATGCCTCTTTTGCTTCGCCATGCTGTGTTTGCATCCTTTGTACCTCTGTGATGTCATCAGTATGACAATCTGGTTCTGGACAATCAAGGAATCTCCTGATGTTGAAATATAACATTGGCCGTGTAGGAATCAGAAAGCAAACAGAAGGAGCAGCAGGCGCAAAGCAATGCATACCTGAACTTGATGCCCCTTGCTCTCCCTGCTCCACCTGTGGCTGGAGACCCAGGCTTTGGTGGCGCACCAGCATATGGCGGGGCTGGTGGATTTGGTAATGGAGGTTCTTTTGGTGGGGCACCAGCATATGGTGGTCAGCAAGGAGGATATGGACAATTTTAGGCCCTGTGTATGCAAATGACTTGTGTGTAGCATGCCAGCCATGTGTCATGTCAAGCTGAGGGATGTTGTATGTCTTGAGAGTTTGGTTAAGTCTTTACGGTGACGCTGATAATGCGCAGGCTCAAGGATGCATGTCTGGTGACCTTGTTGGTGTTTTGGCTGATGAGCAGCTGCAATCAACTTACACAGTCATCTTGAGTCCAGTTGTGTTCATGACTATTCTCTTGTTACATGACCATCTTGATATTGTCCCAATAGCTGTCTGAGAGCTGTTTGCATGGCATGCGCTGGCTGGCAGGCGTGCTGCGGCCCGTCTGGCCTTTCTTGTTTGTTCGCAGGGCAGATGCTCTGTTGCTGAATGCCTTGCGCATGTGGACCGTTATGGCTATTGCAGCTAGTCATGTGCTTGCTCCAGCTGGTGACTGCACCAGCTCCAAACGTGACTGTGCGAGTCAATCCGTGTGTGCCTGTGTCAAATGACACGTGCTATCACAGGATCAGTCCGAGATAGAGTTGATTTAGACCAGCTGTCAGGGGATCTCAACAGCTGAGCTCGCCAAGCTATCTGCAGCAGCTGTGCTGAGGCGCAACGTGGCAGGGCGTGGTAGATCTACATGGCGCTGGCAAAAGCCTGCACCCATATAAGACATATCTGCACACAAAGCAAGCAACCGGTCTGATTCTCTGCTGTCTGCGTAGCCAACTTGAGTTTGTCACTTTGTCAACTTCGCGCAGACTCTCAGGTGAGCTAACAACCGCGAGCAGCACTTCTATTGAGTCTCGTGTGTCGTTAAGAGGACGTAAACTTTGTAGCTTGTTGCAGAGTAATGAAGGCTTCTACTTTCGTATGCTTGCTGGCGGTGGCCCTGACACTGATATAGGTCTACGACGCCAGAGAAATCAGTGGAGGTAAATCCGCTGGTCTTTGTGTGTGCAACGCAACATCACCGACAGCAGTGATGGCAGCGCTCGACCAGTGTCGCTGCTGTGTGGGACCACCGTCCGCAGACCAATAGGTGTGTGTGTTGTTGCAGACCTGTCCAACCAACGGCATCTTTTGGACGCGTCTGCGGCTGCTGACGGTGCCAACAGTGCTGCTGCCGCTGCTGCTGCCGCTGCGTCTACAGCATCATCCGCTGCTGCATCTAGTTCTTCCTCCGATTCTGACTCGTCAGGATCAGCTTCAGGATCGTCAGGATCATCAGGTACAGCCTTGCGTCTTTGAATATGGTAATGTCAAAGTTAATGACAAGCTCCTAGGAGGCCTTAAGATCAAGGAGCCAAAGTCACAATGGCAAGTCAGCTTGCTGGCAAACAGCAGCAGCACTTCATGTGTATGCTGGCTTACCACTGGGGCGCTTGTGTTCAGACATGTAGCAAGTACAGCTAACAAGCTTATAATATAACAAGCATATAATATAACAAGCATACATGCGGAACACAGGATGCCTCACTGTCTTCACTGACACCTTCACATGTTTGTCTATAGGTGGCCATGGTCATGGTCATGAAGACTCCTCATCTGCTGCAGCAGCTGCTGCTGCTGCTGCAGGCAAAGCTGCTTCTGCTGCTGCAGCTGCTGCATCAGCTTCAGGCAGTTCTGCTGCGGCTGCTGCTGCTGCTTCGTCTGGTCAGGCTGCTGCTGCTGCAGCAGCTGCTGCTGCTTCATCAGCATCCAAGTACGCTAGCGCTGCTGCAGCTGCAGCTGCCTCTTCAGGATGAAGCTGAAATAAGGTTGCCCAAGCTTTGCCAGCCAAATGGGCAACCAATGTGCTGCTTTTTTAATCTCATGAAGCACATGAAAAAGTGCTGCCTTGCAAGACCTTGCACCACTTTTGATGAACAATTTAGAGAGCTGTGTACACTAATAGCTGAGTCTTAGCTGCTTGTTTCAGCTTTATCAGACGAGAACTTTTTGCTCATCACTTAGTATACAGTTGCTGCCTTGAAAAATACCTGTCTTGACTGCTGCGCACCTCCATACATCATGTATTTACATGAAGATTGTAACATGAAGAAGCAAACATGATTGGTCTTAAGCTGCGAGTGACAACTTCTGAAAGCTTTGTATTGCAAGGACATTTGTTGATTGAGACACCAATGCAGCAAGTTGGGTTATAATGGCCTGAGCCATGTTGCAAATACTTAATGTTGCTACAACATGTAGTCAATGCTTGCTCAAACGCCTCAAGGCAAAGCACCAAACACATATAGTGGCTGATTTGGGCCTTGACTTTTGGTAGTACAACTAGAATGTCACAAAGGACAAAACAGCCTACTTCAATCAGCGATTAGCCACATCCAACACTGCATTCCAACGCATACACACTTGGTAACATAACTTCTGCACAACTCCTGCATGTAGCATGCGGCCCATGGTCTACATATGCAGCAAGTCTGAATGGCTGTGATGCCAACTCAGGAGCTTGCGCACCATGGTATGTATGGACTTAATAACAGAGCATGCATCTGCACTCTATCATATTTGCTGGTCTTGCATCACTCCAATGAGTGCCCCATGTAACATGAAGTACACCTCGCCAAGTGCTGTCTTGCATAGCCAGATCTGATGTATGGTGCGCATTGCACCCAAGGTGGTGGTTGGTCTTGGCACACCACAGCCACTGGAGCTGACACGCTTCATTATGAACTGTTGGACAGCAAAACAAAAGAAGAGCATCAGGTCAGAGATGTCATAGAAGTCAGCTACTGAGGTCTTGGCAAATTGAGTGTGTCAAGTTTGCACCTGATATGACTATTGATCCTCCAGGCTCATCTGTCTGCATGTTCCAGCAATGGTCTTGGTCATGTCAGTCATGCATCTTACAGGAGGTCTAATTGCACAAGTGCTGAAATCCAGCTTCAGCAGTTCTTGAAATGTGAAAGAGAGCTGAAAGCAAGCAGCATATACATGTACTTCACAATGCGGGCACTGCTAGAGTCAGCAAGACAAAGCTGCTGCAAGACCTGAGCACAACAAGCTTGATCCTGCAAGATGAGGGAAAACTGCAGAGGAATGAAAGGCAGATTTTGGCTAGTCTGGCCCATGGCAAATGGCCCAGCGGGAATTCAATAACAAAGCATTAGTGCTCATCCTGGACAGCATCTGCTTGTCAACCATCAGACTAGGAAGGCATTTCTGGACATGGTATTTTGAATGCCTTGTCAGCATTGTTGCTTTTGCCAGTGCCTTGTTCAGTGACTAGACTGGCTTGAGGAGCAAGAAATTGGCAAACAACACCTCTTGCTGTGTCCTGAAGCACATGGATGACAGGCGTTGATGCTCAAGTGCCTGCACAGGTACCAACTGTTGTGCAGAGCAGACATGCTATAGCTGCAAGGGCTCTCCTCAGGGGTAAGCTTCAGCTGCAGAACTTCTGCTATCTGCTATGACATGCACACTGCATCATGTGTTGGTCAAAATTGCAACAGCAAATGCAGCTGATCCTGCAATGGCTAGCCTGAATGCAAGACCAGCTGCGGTACTCAATGTACCCTGAGTAATGGACGTAGTAGACCACAGGGCCTCATCGCATTTGAGGACAACTGCAACAGCATTTGCAAGAGCTTCAGCAAAACAAGTGGACAATATGACACTGTTCTGAGACAGTCAACTTCTGCCAACACAGATGATCTACAAATATGTACAGAGCTCTCCACAGCACTGCCGTGGTGTCCTCAGCATGTTCCTGTTGGAAGTGACAGTCCTCAGAAAAATCAACTGAGTTATTTGCTGAGGACTGAGGCGCAGTTCCAGCGTCACAGAAGATTTCAGCCTTTCAGTGAGGCAGAAGATACTGACCAGCAGAGCTGAAAGATCAGCAATGCCATGTTCTCCATCTGCTGCAGCCGCACTGCAGGCCACAATAGAGTTCATGCTGTAGCTGGTGTTGGTGTTGGACATGCTGTATGGAAGTGGGCGTGCTTATGCACTAGCTATAGCCAAGGCAAGATTGTCAGTAAGGGGTTACTGTCGTGACTTGCAGGTTGCCACTGGTTGCACCTGCTGTACATTTCTGCACAGCCACATCAGTGACAGCCAAGTAGCACATGCAATCTAACTCAAAGCACAACACGTATGTCAGGAAACAAGCTGCTTAAACCCAACAAGCGTCTCTCAGCCATGATGCAGGCAACCTGCTGCAGATCATGCAGCTGAATGACTTGCAGCATTGTCATAAACATTTCAATGATTGTTGTAATGTTACACTGCCCAATGTGGACACATCACATCTGATGTTGATTCAACTGGACACAGTCTTCTGGCCGCGCATGATCTGCTTCAAGCTCATGATGACTGCATGTCAAGGCTAACCTCAGGACAGATTCCAGCTTGAGCTACGTCTTACATTTGCAAGGCAATCCACAGCTAGTCTGGGACCTGTTGCAGCTTTCCCTCCTGGGGAATCATGCTGAGAGCTGAGCACCCAACAGTGGCTGGATCCACTGGTCCGGAGCCGCTGGTTACTGTCTTCAAGGCCTGATCCTGCAGTGCTGCGCAAAGCCCCCCCAATTTTTTGGGGTGAAGCAATGATTGAGGTGTGTGTGACAAAGAGTTCAATGAGCCACAATTGTGGTGTTTACAATGGCGTATGGCAAAAGCAATCTAATGACAACTGATGAAGAGTACTGGTGGGACTGGACTCATTGTTCATGTGCCCTCACCATTTGTCACACTACACTGTTATAACACAATAGCGTCAGGGCCACCTGCGCATGGCATGCTGCTCATCTGCACTAGAAAAACTTTGTGACACAGATGCAATTTCTCAGCGCCATCATCATCACATGCGGTTGAATGTGTTTCATTTTGCCTTGCATTTGTGAGTAAGACCTAGATGAGTCATGACGAGTAATCACGCTGTTTGCATTACATAAAGAAGACATCACAACCTGCCTCCGAACCCCACTTACAAATAACTTGATTAATCAGAGGCTTGAGAAGCAGCTTATGGCTCCGAAGGTGCATTGAGTTCAGCTTCGCTATCAGCTCTCAGTGCATGGACATGTTCGGAGATCTTCTCAAAGTTTGCACAAGTTTGGCAGTCTGTGACTCACGGCAACGACGTGTTACATAATGTTACTGGTAAGGAAAGTCAGGTGAGAACAGCATGAAGAAGATTCCTGTTCGCCATCTGGCCCGTCAGTCATAGCAACACTTCCCTACACGTGAGGTAGCGGCCATCAAGGCGTGTCAGCCTCGCTCAGATCATTGGTGTTGACACATGGCGGAGCGACCTGCAGGGTGCTTCCATCACTTACGCAATACTCAACTCGGTGCCGGTGAATTGCGTCACGTGCGCCAGCAAGGTCTGGCTCCAACACGTTGCCCATGATCATCGGAAGAGGCAGTACGATAGCAGACGCCACGTAGCGGTGGCCACAACTCCGAATCTCAGGCTACTGGTGGTCATTGGTTGTACATACGGGAACCGCCAACCGTTGGGTTTGCACACAGAGATAAGCTTCTTGTCAGTCCTTACGTTCAGTCCCTCCACCCTCAGTGCTTGCTTGTGTGTTGTTGCACCAACGTCCCAGCTGCTTGCACCGTTTGTCTCTCGGCACTCACAGCCCAGGCGCCGCAGGCTGCAAGCGCAGTTAAATAGGTGGGCGTTTTCGTGGCTCCTTTTGCGGCTGAGACCTATTTCAAGTACGCCGGCTGTTTGCTGAGCCTTGTCTGTGGACTGCAGGCACTCAGAGTTTAAGCTATCATGAAGAGTCAACATGCTGTCGCTCTGCTGTTGTGTCTCCTTCAGTTGACGGCTCTCAATGCGCGCGTGCTGTCACAGGGTATGTCACCTTTCTGTGACTTCATCTTCACCTTCTGCTTGATGTCTTGACTCCCTGGCGCTCGCGTTCATATGCGAGCTGCTTTCTAAATTGCGCAATGTTCACGACCTGCGGTGCCGCAGTGCCTCCCTTATGGTTGTCTGCATGCTCAGCCAGGTTGTGCCCTGTACTCAGATGGCGGCGGCGACGTCAACTTTTCTTTGTCTGCGCAGGGCCAGGCAGGCAGATGCTTGCAAGCTCAGCTGCAGCAGCTGCTGCAGCCGCATCAGGCAAAGCTGCTGCAGCCGCCGCTGCCGCAGCCTCCTCAACAGGCAAGTCACTGCCCGTGCATGCCTGCGCCTTCACAATTGGTCAGCACTTCACGTACCATGCATCGACTCCCTGTAGCCACTCAAGACAGGCTGTAGTTTATGTATGCAAATTGACAGGTGAACAATACGTGCTTGTGATGCAGGAAAGGATGGCTCTGCCTCAGCTGCTGCTGCTGCAGCTGCAGCATCTGGTGGCGCTGCATCTGCAGCTGCTGCCGCTGCTTCATCTGGTGACTCTGCGGTAGCCGTTGCTGCTGCTGCTGCAGCTGGCAACACTGCTGCTGCTGCCGCTGCTGCTGCTTCTGGTGACTCAAGCTCTGCTGCTGCGGCCGCCGCTGCTGCTGGAGACAGTGCAGCTGCTGCTGCTGCTGCTGCTTCCTCTAGTGACAGCTGGGACGGAAGCTCATCTGCTGCTGCTGCTGCTGTTGCTGCCGGTTCAGCAGCTGCTGCTGCCGCTTCTGCTGCCACAGGTACTCCTTTCTTGCAGAAATGCATTTCTTCATTGCAGAGTCACTCAGGTCTGGGTGATTGCAGTGCCCAGTAGCCTGTGTTCAGTGAACTCTTCTTCAGCACACAAATGTAATTGTGCATGTGTGGCTTGTGTTGCCAGAACTCTGGATCATATGCACCACATTGCATTATGGTCTATGCTTATGTCAAGCTGCAGATGACTGACAGATTATGTTGCAAATGCAGGTGGCGACTCATCTGCAGCTGCAGCTGCTGCTTCTGGTGCTGCATCTGCTGCTGCTGCAGCATCTGCTTCAGGCGACAGTGCAGCTGCTGCTGCCGCCGCTGCTGCCGGCAAAAGCGCCTCAGCTGCTGCTGCTGCCGCTGCTTCTGGTGACAGCGCATCTGCTGCTGCCGCTGCTGCATCTGCAGGCTCCAGTGCTGCTGCTGCTGCAGCTGCTGCTGCATCCAGCTCTGGCAAGGGAGGATCTGCATCTGCTGCTGCTGCTGCTGCTGCCTCTGGCTCAGGAGGCTCATCTGCTGCTGCTGCTGCAGCAGCTGCTGCTGGCAAGGCTTCATCTGCTGCTGCTGCTGCCGCTGCTGCCACAGGTAAGACGACCCTGAACAACCTTGCTGCTGAGAACAGTCTTCACATGTGCACCACAGGCTGTCTGTTGTGTGGCTCATAAGATGTGAAGTAAACCTGGGCTGTTGGGTGCAAGACAGCAACTTGCCTTTGTGCACGGCAGATGTTCTGTTGTTTGCCTGGCACAGCAACTTCAGAAGCAATAGCCTGAAATCCTGTACAGTACTCTCATGTAAGTGCAAGCATTGACCTCACCTTCTCGTGTGCAGGCACCTCTGGCGCTGCTGCTGCTGCTGCCGCTGCCTCCTCAGCATCTAGTGCTGCTGCAGCTGCAGCTGCTGCTGCCTCTTCTTCCGGTGACAGCTCAGCTGCTGCTGCCGCCGCCGCTGCAGGAAACAGTGCAGCAGCTGCTGCTGCTGCTGCTTCCTCAGGTGACAAAGGCTCTGCTGCTGCCGCCGCTGCAGCTGCTGCTGGCCATGGTTCTGCTGCAGCAGCTGCTGCCGCTGCCTCTGGTGGAGACTCTGCAGCAGCTGCCGCTGCTGCTGCTGCATCTGGCAAGGGCTCAAGCGACCCATCTGCTGCTGCTGCTGCTGCCGCAGCTGCATCAGGAAGTAAGTTCCAAGTCATGAACATGTGCTGCAATGTATTTCAGTTGTTCAGAACCATCTGGCACGGTTGCTGCAATTGTTGTGAACTCTCCATGTGCCTTTAGACGCTGGGTTGTTTGGAAGTCTGACTTTGTGTGACTCCTGCTGACATTGGAAGCTGGTGCCTATACCACAACCCACTCTGCATCATCTTGCTGACCTTTGGTGGCTTGCATGTGTAGGCAAGTCCACCCCATCAAGCTCTTCTGGCTCTGCTGCAACTGGCTCAGACAGCAAGTCCACCCCGTCAACAACCAGCACTGATGGAACCAGCACTTCAGGCTAGATGTATTGGATTAAAGATGACAAGCATGAATTCACTGCTGACATGACATCTGTCGACACTTTGTAGCTGACATACATGAGGATGATCTGGACCACGCTGAAAGAGTGAACTGTTGACAAGGCATCCAGCTGACTCAGTCTTGTCAGTCCCTCTCCTTTGTAGGTGAACATGGTACAGAATATATACAGCTATGCAACTTCTGGGTTGGTTGCACTAGACATGCCTCAGTGGCATTGATGACGTCCTGTACAGCTCACATTGTGCCTAGTCAGGACCTGCTCACGCTCCATTGAGTTTGAGTGTCATTCTGACATCTTGACGCTGTGATACAATTATGGATCAGTGATCACATCAACCCAAACCACTTGTAAATATGGGTATTGCGTCACCATAAATCAGGTCTTGATGCTTGCACTGAAATGAAAGCATATACTGCCCCACAAGTTTGCAGTTTGCACAGCCACAGGTTACATTTCCAGGAACAAAACTGAAAGGCATAGCTACAGGTGCTACGACTGAGAATAAAAGGCAACTGCTGCTGCGGAAAGCGCAACTACTGTTGATGACAGAACGGTGGTGGTTAGGTTGCAAGGCGACCAGGGCTGAGTCGTGCGTGGAAGTGGGCATGCAGTCCACGATTGCATTTGCTCGGTGCTGTGCTCCACCTCTCCTGTACCCTCAGGGGTTTGCATCTGCAGCAAACAGCATCTATATGTACATTGTATCAACAGACAAATGTGATGACAACCAGCAATACTAGACAAAATCTGCAGGGCCACCCTGTTTACGATGTCTATGTGATGTGCGCTTGCATATGCATCCAAAAATACAACAGCAGCACTGGTATGTAGCAGGCGAGCAGTCAATCGAAAATTGCAACATATTGTACGCATAATTGCGCTCTCGATGCCCAATTTGTTTGTCATGACGTCAGTGGCAGAGGCGCATGGTATTTTTGAGATAACTGTTTGAAGCAAGACACATGCTGTGTACACTTGATGTGAGCCGTTTCAAGACTCACAGAGCGCAAGCTGACCTGACTCAAGTCCGCCTGCTTTCCCAATAGAGGCTGCAGCCTACAGGTTGCATCTGCCATGCTTTCGCCAGAAGCTAGGTAATCACAAAAGCTCAGGGTGTCCTGCAAGCATGCCACCGACACTTTGCCTACAATGCGCTAACACTCCAGCAGACATAAGCAGGCTGACAAGGAACAATGATGACAGCAGAGCCCTTGAAAAGCATCAAACACAAGCATCAACTGTTTTGCCTGCTTGGACTTGACACAATTGATGCTGATGAATGAGCAAGCTACTCATAGCCCAATTAACAGCAATGGGATAGTATCCATGACTATCTCTAGTCACCTTGCATCATGTTGCATACTTCAGAAGGGATCCAATACCTGTACTGGGAAGAAGACACGAGTAGGTAGGCGCAGGCTGATGTAGGTGCTGGACTCTGAAGTGGGTTGGAGGATGACATGCCTTGCACCACCACCCTCATTGCTTTCCAAAACCTCCTCAGCTTCTGCCATGATAATATCTAGCCTTGCTTGCAAGCTGGAGACCAAATCAGCCTGACCAAACACTCAACAGTGATGACAATTGGCGTTGAAAGTAACCTCAGCTGCTGGCCAGCTGCATGGCATTGCACTTGCAACATGGGGAATGATGACACAGAGCAGCATCTGCCATGCTGTAAGCTGCATGCAGAAATGCAACAGTGGCACGCTTCTTCACAATCAGTACAACATCAAGCATGCAATTGAGTCACAATCAAAACCACGCCCAGACCAGAGTGCAGACCTTAGCTATATGTAGTTTATAGGGTGTCAAGTGACTTATGCATGTCAGCAGGCTGCAAAAATGGTCCTGGGGCAGATACATACCTTGAGCAAGTCCACAGCTGTAGACAGCGTGTCTTTCTTATGCACCATGGCTCTGCCATGCAGCACCCCCTCAAGTACCACACGACCGCTGACCGAAGCTTCTTTGACATCAGCTGCTTCTGTTGTGTCACAGCAGCATGGTGGACACAACAGCTCAACCTGTAATGGCTGCTGCAGGTCCCCTACTGTTGTAGAGCTGCTGGCAATGCTGCCTTGTGTGGTGCCTATGCTGTTGTTTATGCGCTGACACTCCGCTGCTATAAGTGCTTCAACATTGGTGGAGAGTGCTTGCATGTTGGCCAGGATTGGCAGTGTCATGCTGACAGCGTGTCTGCATAAGCACAAGACAGAGCTACTACCATCGCATGCTATGGCTATGGGAAGCGACTGGCATACAAGGCAGCATAGCGAAAGGAGCCATGAGCCAAGTGCAAACCATTGTGTATCTGTTGAGGTTGATGAAGATCTGGGTTTGTGTCAACAGGCCTTGTACATATGTAGCTACATCTGGTGATCATGCAATAGGGCAGCTGGTCTTGTGTCTGTTGTCCAGTAGGTTGCAATTCCTGTGCTGCACAGGCAGCACAATACAATGGGCATGCATTTGTGAGGTGCACCTGCAGGTCATGATGTTGAAGCCAGACAGGCTTGGCACCAGCTTGAACTCACAGACTGGAAGGGTGGCAGAGCTTGATGTGCCAGCAGCACGATGCTTGCACAGGAACTTTCTGCTTTGGGAAGAAATGAACAGCAGCTTTTCTGCATGCATGCTGGAGGCTGCCACCATGCCATCCAGCACCTTGCAGAGCTGACTTGTGGCATTGGCAAATGCGGCCTCAGGGCCATACAGGTACAAGCCCATCGCAGAGAGGCCTGCAGCAGGCAAGACACAGCACTTGATTCCTGATGTGCTGTGTCTTCTGCACACGCAGCTTTGGGTACACAGGCAGTGTGGCGATGGCATTGCAATGGTATGTACAGAGGTAAACCAGGCAGAGATGGATGCAAGAGCTATGTAGCTAGAATGGCAACCTCCTGGCAGCATGGCAGCCACTTGCGCGGCATGCTCTGTGATACTGTCCACAGCCAGCTGCACCTGTGCATCTGGTTGTGCTTTCTTGTTCTTCTTGCTAGATGAGTCTGTGACACTTTGCAGTTCTACAGGAGCTGTATTGCCCTATATCATATTGAACAACTGTGACAGAGCAGCTAACTAGGTTCCTAAAGCACCCCAGACATGAAACGTTTACATACCTCGTGAGGTGTAGGCAGTAACAGCAAGAATGTGTCTCTATTGCCGGGCCTTCCAATAAGCATACCAACCTGTGCAGTCAGCGCAAGCATGAACACCATGCTTTCCGGGTGCCCGCAATGCAAGGCTTCTTACCTCTGCGTTCACTCGAGACTGAAGCAGGAGTTCCACGTGCTGCCCAAAAGACTCATCACCCTGGCAGACGGGTGCCATGTTCCAAAGCAACTAAAGGATTCCGGATTGGCTTGGACAAATTAGATGGCGCCAGAGGGGAGGAAACCCAAAAGTAGAAGTAGATCTATGTTGTGACCTGAGTTGAGCAGTCAGACGTGCAATACGGTAAACAGGCCGAACAAGACGAAACAGAACGATGCAAGACTGCGTGGCATGCAACTCGTTACGTGCATCGGCTAGATCGTCATAAATGCAACGTGAAATGCTGTGTTATAAAGTTCTTTTGCATTCGTACTGCAGCCATTGGTCGCCGCGATCGTCCAAGGCTATGTTGCTGCTGTGTGTACATGAATTGACTCATGAGTCATGACATGCTGAGCATGGAGTCAAAGCAGCTCATGTCATGAGCCTCATGAGCAAGCTTGGACATCATGCAAATGCTGCATGCTGCTCAAAATTGTTCCTGCGGCTGAGCACAGCGCTTGGTGTCGTCGGGCAATCGTGCAGACAACTCTTCGGGCTGTATTGCAAAGGCAATCAACCCTGCACTTGCTTTTGAATGCACAGTATGATGTGTGGTCCAGGTGAGAGCGTCGCGGAGCTGATGTTCATATGTCCACTCGCACCTGTATGCACAAATCAACTTTGCGGATCAGGAGCAGCAGAAGATGTAGTGCAAAGAAGGGCAATTATGCTAAGCTTCCTAGTCAACTTCCAGCCTGGTTGAATCCAGATTCCTCTCGGCCGCTTGACCCATACTTGACCGGCTCTGTTACCTATGCCCAAGAGAGTGCCGTCGGCGCTTGACGAATGCAATCGAATTGCGTATCGTCACCTACTGCTGGCCGCGCCATACAGACTGCTGCTTATGACAGGTTCTTTGCACCTGAACACGTCAAAAGTTGCAACCCTCCGTTGCCCCGCGCTGCATAGGCCACCTGCTCGCTGCCCCGCACACCAGTACAAGCGGATTGCCTGTGCTGCACGGCATCATCTCACATCCACTGGCAGCAGTGGCAGCAGCTCGGATGGTTCTGACACCAGCACAAATGCCTTAAGAAAAGGGCCTGGAAGCTTGCGCAAGAAAGATTTCCGAAAATTCGTACGCTTCTTTCGACAAGCCTCCCCCTACATCGAAGGACACAGAGATAAGACCTTTGTCATTGTCATTCCTGGAGAGGTCGGTTACCCATAGAGTGCTCCTCTGTTTCAATCAATTGAAGATCCCCTATGACACCATAGGGTCTGATGCACGGCCGAACTGTACGCTTTGCAGGTGGTGATTGAGGACGAGGTGTTGGCCACGGTCGTGGAGGATATTGCTTTGCTGCACAGTAAGTTCGTTTCTGGTCCTGTGGCTTGGGGCAAAGTCACATTGATTAGCATATGCTACCATGTCACACAGGCTTGGGCGTGCGTATTGTTCTTATCATCGGTGCCAGACAGCAGATTGATGAGTTGCTTGAGAAGCAAGGAGAGGCTCCACAGTATGCAGCAGGGTACCGTATTACAAATTCAGTTGCAATGCAGACCGCAGTGCAAGCTGCAGGAGCCAGCAGGATGGCGGTGGAAGCCCAGTTGTCAAAGGTGAACAACCCTACACCCATCACCAAGAACTTTGTGTCGCCTAACACAACAAGAAACAGCCTTGTGCCTCACAGTGCACCCATGCATCACAGTGCGGCACCTCCAGATGCAACAACTAGCTCTGCCACAACAGAACCCTACGCATCTCTTATATTCTAGTTTCTAATCATTTTCATATAGCTGTAGCAATGCAGACTGCAACTCCAGATAAAAGCTGATATATGAGGACATTGTTGCTCTGATACTGACAATGCTACATGTCTTTGCAGGGACCGTCCTTGCAGATGATACGCAGGCATGCTCGTAGCTCTGAGCAGATGCACTATGGCCCTGCTCTGCAGACCGTCACTGGTAACTATGTCGCAGGCAAGCGCAAGGGTGTCATTGGCGGCGTTGACTTTGGCTCCACTGGCACTGTAAGCCCTCACTGTCATCTGTTGCTCATGCCCTACCAAGATCTCTTGTCCAGTATGGACTGCAATCAGCCAGTCATATGTTGGTTTTCACTCCTGGCAGCATTGAATGCCTGTTGTGTCCGGCAAAACGTCTTATGACAAGGCTGTGTGCATGATCTTGTGATGCAGGCACTGAGCTGATCACCCCCTGCCAGCGTACCTCCACCCCTATATGCAAGCTCTCACAACCTGTGTGCAGGTGCGGTTTGTACAAGCAGATGCCATCAGAAAGCAGCTGAATGGTGGCCACATAGTGCTGCTGGGCAACCTGGCCTACAGTGCTGCAGGAGAGGTGTTGAACTGCGACTGCTACAGTGTGGCCACCCAAGCTGCTATTGACCTGCAAGCAGACAAGCTATTCTGCATGACCACCCCCAGCCTGCAGCCCTTTGACCTGCCACACTGGCTGCCCATCTCTGATGCTGAGCAGCTCCTGCAGAACCTGCTGGAAAGCAAGGACAAGGATGCACATGCACCTCTTCAGCAGTCAGGTATTGGTGGCTTGGGCAAGCAACGCTAGCTGGTATCATAATAGTTCGCCATGTCTGGAACATGTAAGATTGCATGCCAGGAAGTTGCCAAAACAATGAGCCAGTAGCTGACACCGTGTCATGATTGATGGCACTCAATGTTTTCGTGCCACTTACTGGGCCACATTTTGTTTTTGAGACACAGACAAAACATGCTTGAGTTGTGAGTCACAACAGCAAGTTGAGTGCAGGACAGCTGATGCGGCAGACAGAGAGGGGGCTGACCAACACGGGCTCAGGCAGCATCGACTTTGAGAAGTGGTACGTGTCAGGCTTGCCGCTGCCCCTCATTGCAGCCTGTGCAGCCTGCCAGAAGGGGGTGAAGAGGGCTCACTTGGTGGACGCCCGCATGGATGGGGCCCTGCTGCTGGAGCTCTACTCCAGAGATGGTGTGGGCACCATGCTGTCAGCAGACTTCTATGAGGTGATGCTGCATACAGCTGCTGCTGCAGCTTCATTCCATGTGCAATTCCTAACACCATGTTGTCAGCACTGTGATGTCAGCACACGACTTAGTTCAGCGCTTTCAGCCTGTTGGCAAGACCTGACCTAGGCATACAAGTGATATACATAGATAGCACTTGTTTAAGCATTGAATGCCTGTACCATGCCAAGCTCAGCCTTTACACCTCAGGATTTGTTCGAGTAGAGAGTCCACTCAAGTTGCAGGCCAATGAGCCAAAGACAGTTGGCATCTTGCCATGAAACATTGAAAGTAGCTGAGCCAAGCAGTGCCTGAGTACCACTGAAACAGGTCAACATGGCTGACAGCATCCCAAGTGGTGTGTCAAGGCCTTAGTTACAAAGCACAGCAGAGTGGTGGCGCAGCTCATGGTTGCGGTGCAATGCAGGGCATACGGGGAGCAGTGCCTCAGGACCTGGCTTCCATTCAAGGCCTGCTGCTGCCGCTTGAAGAGAGAGGTGTCCTGGCCCCACGCACAGACGATCAATTGCTGACTGACCTGCGCTACTTTCGGGTGGCTGAGAGAGACGCCAAGGTTGACTGAAACTGCCTGTCTCTTTGTGTACTTGTGACATTGATATTGCTTGACTTGCTGGCAAATCTGCACTGGAAGGACACTGCCCTGATGCTATATGCAAGCAATGTATGCAGCTGTGCATTGATACAGACATGAGTGTGTCTTGGTCCACTCTCCTGCATCTTTCTCTTCAAAACTGCCCCTCAGAATTAGCTAACAAGCAAGCAAGCAGGCAGCAACCCATGCACAGCATATGTGCAGGTCAATGCTGCACATGACATGCAGACAGACCATTGCTTGAGTGGCATCCGTCCACCACTGCTGAATTTAAACTCATGGGTATTGTTGGTTGGCAGGTGCTGGGATGTGCCATGGTGAAGCCTCTGGGCCCTGGCTGTGACAATGAGCTGGTCAGCGAGCTGGCAGCATTCTGTGTGCACCCTGACTACAGAGGCTCAGGCAGAGGCGACAGCCTGCTGGCCTACCTAGGTGCATCACAACTCACTGTTCTGCTGCACATGCTTAGTCCCTGTCATGCTGTTGCAGACTCATGACGCTTGTTAGTGTTGTTTGCACAAGATGCAGTCATACAAAGCCGCTGCAAACTAGCTACTAATGAATTTCCTTACTAGGTCAGTTTCTGAAGACAACATTGGGCTCGTCTAAATGCACTGCCTGGTCAGGATTGCTGGAAGTATGGTGTTATGTATATATTTGCGTATCTGTTCAGCTGGCTTGTATTGTGGTGCAGAGCAGGAAGCCAAGAGCCAGAGGGTGGACCGATTGGTTTTGCTGACCACACGCACGGCTGACTGGTTTGAGCAGAGGGGCTTCCAGCATGCAGGCCCTGCACATGCCAGCCCCTTTTTGCCAGAAACAAGGCGGCAGCAGGTCAGTAACTGCTGCTGGGAATTGCACTGTAAATTTACTGTAGTTTCTTGCCCTGTGTTGTATATGGGTAGTCAGCGTGACAAGGAATTATGTCTTTTCAGGCAAAAATTGAAATTGAACTTGCTTGTGCATTGTGATGCAGGTCAATCAAGCGCGCAACTCTCAATTGTATGTGAAGAGCTTGAATGAGCCACCACCGTTTGAGACCTTTGAAGAGGAAGACGCTGACGCGGCGACTCCTTCCCTGCTTAAGGCGTGAAATCATTTAAACCATGCATATGCTATCTGGCCAGGCCAAGAGCAGATACATATGCTGTTCATTGTTTTGAAGCTTTGCTGCGGTGTGCCTGCACAAACGAATGCATGTTTGATGCTGAAAGCGCTTTCAGTGCTAGCTTTGCATCTGGAGGATTGCGTAGAGTGCTTCTGGCTGAGAATGTTCCCAGGAATGGCCTAAGGGCATTTACACTGGACCGATTTAGCGTGTCGGTTTAGCGGGGAATCTGAAGAGTGAAACCCTTAAATCGACACTAATTTGACGCTAATCAAGCACTAAACTGGTGACAATACAGCCTGCCTGCAGGCTGCAAGCATGCGTTTTCTGTCAGGCTGCGACAACGTAAAAACAAAGGCTCGGCACCACGCCTGCTATTTATGGTGTTGTGGGTGAGTTAGCAGTGAGTTGCGGCTGCTAAGTTGGCTGTGCATCTCAAACGACATCACGCACACACCGCGCGAGAAGCCCAAAAACGTTGCCGCTAGTAGGCTGAGATATAGCGTGGCGATATACTGGAGGCACTAGCGTCTTTAAACACCTGCCAGAGAGCAGCCATGGCCCGGACAGCTGTCACCTGACAGATGTTGACTACGCGGATGCCGGCGTGAGGTCAGCGCAAGGCCCTGAACTTTCTTAATCGGCCAACATAACTCTTCAGTAACGTATCTGCATCATCGGCAATGTTAAATGTCACCACCGGACAGGTCGTACCTCAGGTCAAATCGCTAAACCACCCCGGCTGGTGGTTTAGCGTTTTGCACTAAATCGGACGCTAACCCGATGTTAAATCGCACGCTAATCCCGTTCACACCGATTACTAACGATAAACTGTCAGTGTGAACGCCCGGCCTGTGAATGGCAGCCTCACATGCCATGTGCCATTAGTCAGGCAGACCTCTCAATCGCAATTCAAGCTGTTAGCAAGCACCTTGCAATCGACGACGCTGATCAAGTGAATCCGTGTTACATCGAGGCAAAGTCTGCAAGTCAGCAGTGGCAGTGCACTTTGTTCTGATGCTGCAGACTAATCGACAGCCTGTCCGCTACGCTTGTTGAGAGGCCGCATGCATACATCTTGAGCCACGTTTCAAGCAGCATGATGCAAATGCATGTAGCAACATGCTACCTGCACGCTCCTACCCATCTGCAGACGCAACGGCTACGTCGACATGCTCAAAGACCTCGAATCTGGTGAGCATGACCAGGGCTTCACAAATAATGGTCTCGAAGCTTTCCGAGGTACTCAGACCGTCCCTGCACCTTCAGGTGTTGCGCACAATCAACAGCTCAAGCCGATGAAGCCTTGCGTTCGAAGCGTCAAATCACAGTTGAGGATCTGCAAGATCCTGCACACATAGGAGGAAGTGCAAAATCAGAAGTAGCAGTACAGGTATGCCGTCAAAAGCCCTTGACCGACAGCAGCTCGGCCATGTGCCAGAAGCGTGAGGAAGGCATACACTTCTATTGCAGTCCATGCGTTCACTCTTTCAGCACAAAGGGAATATGTTTGGCTTCTGTTCCTCAACCCAGTGTGATATATTTTGCTCCTGGCAGAAGCTTGTTAACAGATCTGCCACAATTGTTGTTGTTACGCAGGACTTTGGCAATGATCTATCTTTGGAGGCTTATATGCAACTACCAGTTGAGCAATATTATGAGCTTGACCCTGCCATGATACGGCCGCTGGGTGGCACGCGATTTGCACTACAAGTCCCTCGTGTCAATGTAGGCATTCTTCTACAATTTTGGAGGGCACATATGCTACATTGCCTGCATATTCTAACTGGTGTTGGGCAAGATTAGCAAGTCTGCCTTTCACATGGCCCAGGCTGACTTCAGAGGCTGCCAGCAGAGCTGACTTTGGATTGTGCTTGCAGCTGTTCAATGTTTGGGTAGAGCCTCTTGTAGAAGTTGTGGTGCACCTGTCAAACAACAAGGACGCTGTTGTCATTGAGGTATGTGCAATCACCTGGGAAACAAATCTGCATCTGCACATCTGGTGGCAATGAGCAATTCAGCTTGCTTCAAAGCATGGCACAATTTGATGACATGGGCAGCTGTATTTTGTGGCATTTCAGCCAGCACAAAGCACACGCAGCAAGTACAGCATAGCATGGTTGCAAAGGTGGTGCTGGGTGGTAAGTGGTCTCTCACTCTGAGTGCTACTGTGCAGGCTAAGAACTGCCGCCTGTCTGGATCTCCACTAATCGAGAACCTGCATCTGGACCAAAGATTCTGCCTGTCCTTTGTGACCACTCTCACCTGGTCTTCAGCTGGGACTAGTGGGCAAAATGGCAATGGAGCCAATGCTTCGCAATTGCCGGAGCAGTATGGCAAGGGCCACATTCAGGTGAGCAGCCTTCATGTACAGCACTGGCTGTTATGCATTGACAGCATGTAGTGAGCACTGCAACAAAGGCGTCAGCCAGAGCTCAACACTGCTGTTATTGCCAGTCTTGCAATCTCCATGCAAGTTCTCCAGTAAAATTTCTCCTTATGCACCTTGAAGTGTTCAGCTGCAGGCTCTGATACTATATAAAGCTCCAACCCCCAAAGCATATGCATCTGGGCTGCAGTTGGTCTATGTCTTTGTGTCCCTACAACAAACAGGGTGTGGTGCAGGGAGATGCCAGGCTGGATGTGTGGAGTGAGGTGGTGCAACCTTTCCACCTCATGCCCAGATTTGCACTAGAGGGCACTTCTAATGCAGTCATGGGTGCTCTAGTCGGCAGCCTGCTTCCTCGCTTTATGGACAGGTCAAGATTCAGCTTTTTGAGTCTCTGAATGCAAAGCCTGATGCTGCCTGAATGATTGTGGTTGCAACCAGCAGTCACCGCTGGCATGCAATGTGCATCTGCCCCAAGACAAAAGAAAAGATTATGCTTTTCAGCGATCATGATGGGAGTCTCAACCATATGGCCACTAATCTTTGCCCTGGGGATGCTCGTAGATATGTATCATACAACATTGACCAAAGTGTTGTGTGCATTGCAGACTTGGGAATGATTACAAGAGGTGGGCGACTGATCCAGCTTATAGGGAAGCCAGAAAGGCTGCTGCCCAACATGAGTCTCTTGCAAGATGAGTCTAAGCCTTGCAATGCCTCCTGGCACATCACAGCCATGTACCATCTTCATGAAGCCAACACTAGTTGTGCAGTGCTTGCTGTAGGTAGAAACGAATCATATCTGTTCATGTATGGGCATGCATCGGCCTTTCAAATGTTGTCTTGCCCTTATAGCTTGCTTGTACACTATGCGCACAGCAGTGTGTCGTGCTTACACACCACCTCTCCTTTGGGACCTCATATGCTGATGGATTTGGAGATGAGATGATGATAGGTGTGACAGAGTATCAAGGTGCTCTGTCACCACCATCAACGTTTAGGCGAGACGTTTGTGAAAGGCATTTATGTCACCACTCGAGACTTGCCATGTTGGTAGCCAAGTCAATGTGGTCTTTTAACTTGGTCATACAGCTTTGAAGAGTTGCCACAAAATGCAAACATCAAGATAGCTCCAGCCTGTGACACATTCAAGGACTCCATACGACCTGTCATGGGTATGGCTAAGGGCATTGAATGCTCCAGAGCAGTTTCGCTCAGCCCTTGACCCTCACTGCCTAGCACAATACACATGGCATTCGACCCAGTAACTTCATCTTGTGCCTCTTCTGTGCTGCTTTGAGGCAAACCAGACAACTGCGGTGCAAGCAAGGCATTTTCTGCCTCAGACTGCTGAGCAGAAGCCGCTCTGTTGCTAACTTCAGGACTAGCACCGTAACACTGCATGTCATGCCTTTGCATGACATGCAGCAATTCATCCCAGGTGCCCTTAGCAATGGGCAACTTGAAGGCCGCCCCTCTGCCTGCTTTCAAGGCCTTGTCATTGAAAGGGTCACAGCAGCCTGGCAGCAGGAAGCATGCATCCCATCCCAGCGCTACAGCAGTCCGCAGCAATGTGCCCTACGAGACACCCTCAGCAAGTCAGCATCTCACAAAAGCTGCTGGGCACAACTTGCACAGGGCAGCTGGTCAGGACTTGACAACATTGCCTGCTTCAGCTTCACTCAAAGGCATCTGATGCAGCATAGGCGACTACATTTTAAGGTTTGACCCTAGACCCTAAACAGAATGGAACACAACAAAGCAGATCAGATGAAACAGGAAACAACCCAGCATGATTTACCACAACTGCGGCATACTGTGACACTGGTGTTTCATACTACAACCAGAAGAGCCTGCGTCAAATAATATGTGCCGCAGTAGTGTCTAAGCACAAAGGCAAGTAAAAAGACGACAGGTCAAGGGTCAAGTGTGTACCAGATTGCCGGGATCCTGCAGGCGCTCCAGCACCAGCAGCCTCTGTAGGGGTGTGGTGTTGGCATCAGACAGCTTGGCAAACTTTGGCATGTCAACCTCTGCTACAGCCTGCACACCTTTCAAACTGCAATGTCATGTCAAGGGCCAAGCAAAACCTGCCATCAAGCCTGGACAAGAGTCATGACAACATACATGCCTTTGCTGATGTGGAGAAGCAAGCACATCACATGTTGCCAGCATGCTATGGAGCATGCAGTCAAACTGTCAGGTTACAGTCCCAACTGGTAACATGTGCTACAATGTGCCTCACCATCAGAGTTCTGCAGGCCACAGATCTTGTTTATGATCTCATCTGTGACCACAGAGATTCTGTCTGCTGCAACGCCTGCATGATCACCAGCTTATTTGCAGCAAGGTGATGGAGATGCAGCGGTCAGGCCTCTGCCATGCCACAAGGTAGGCACAAGAGTGTGTGCATCTGAGGTCATTGCACATTGAATAGGGTGACAAACAACTTTCAGCACCAACAGGCTGAAGGTGCAACAATGCAGACATAGCCAAAAGGCTTGCACCTGTTGGTGGCTCGCATCTGTTTCTGACAAGCAGAGAATGTACATGTACAGGACCTTCAGGTCTTTCGTACAATACCACTTCTTGCAGCAGGTCACTGCCCACCAGTAGCACTCTGCCACAGGCATCGCGGTACTGACTGCTTGTACGCAGCTTATGACAGTGCTTGACTGCGGCAGCAGCTCATGGCTTATGTCATACCTAGATGGCTGCTCAAAAGTAGAGCGCCTATAGTCAAAGTGACTAGGCGTTTGCGCGGCTCATGATTCAGCTTACTGTACCGTGATAATTCCCGGGACTGGTTATATCCACCCTTTGAGAAGCTGACACCTGAAAAGAGCGAAACTTTCCTGCTGCTGCCCTCCTGCAGGTAGAAGGTGTCAGCACTCAGCTCTGTGTGAACTTGCCTGCGACCCAGAATAGATCTTTTTGATATGTGCTCACGTCAATTGACAGGAAGACCATCTGAAAGGCGCTGTCTGGCTGCATAACCTCTGCAGATGCATGTGAGGGCCTGTCACGCAATACTGTTGCGAACGAATCGTGCGGACTAGCAATGTAGCCATGCCGCAAACAAATTCTGCGGCCTCGCCGTCAGTGCGCTGCCAAATGCTGGCAGCTGCACGTCCAAAGCCATGCAGTCAGGTTTTGACAGTCGCATCGCAATGCGGAGCCATGCAAAAATTCAAAACTGCACCTGAGCATTCGTTGTCAACAACTCAAACTGCGTGCCTCATCGCGAGCATCGCTGATCAGACTGTCTGCGCGTACAGGCATATTTTCCCCAGAATAATTGCCAATTGGACTGCACTGCTGGTTTCAACAGGACCGGACTCTGATGCCGGGCCACAACTGCTGCAAGGCCACCGATTGATTCGTAGCGTAGCTGTTTTCGGTTATCCCTTGAACGGGATGATCGTTGCTCAAACTCCTCGCCGGATTGTCAAGTTGCGGGCTAGGCAGGAGCCAGAGTCAGCCGTCAGAGGAGACACCGAGCTGTCCAAGCAGCATAGTCAGGCTACAGAATGCCAAGCAAGTGTTAGAACAGAGGTCAGCACTGTTTATTGCCAACCAGTTCTATGGTCACAATAGTGTCACTGTAGTGTCACTGACGGCATGTCTTTCTTCGATCGACCTGATGCCCTTATAACAGCATGTGTGTTGCAGGTCAAACCCAGCAAGTCACCGCCAATCTTTCCTGAGGCACCAGCCTTACATCTTCAAAGGAAGCGCAAAGCAGATGCTGTTGATGACCATTCAGAACACCCTAAAGCCAAAAGGGCTCACAGTCTGTACCAGACCAGTGTAGCTGCACCTTTACGACGAGCGCGGCGCAGACTCCTATGTATGAGCAAGGTCGGCCTGCCAGCTTCGAATTGGCTTGTCATGACAGCACCACAGGCTCCTATGACAGCATCTCAGCTGAATACTCCTGCTACCATATTGTTGAATTGTGACACATGCTCTGCATCAGCTGCCTTGCAACTTTACCCAACTCCATTTATTCCTGAAGTTACAATAATTGTGTTTGAATGTAAGCTGTTTCATGCTGTGAAGTATGTGAGCTTGAACCCTAAGAGTAGCTGCTGAGTCTGAGGTCTGTTGCAGACAATAGCTCTTGCCAGCACCCAGTTTCTGCAGCCAGTTTGGAGCCTTGCTACAGCTCCTGGTGTAGCGCTCAGTGGACGGCAAACACAGCCATCACTGCCTGCTGTTATTGACACAGCATCAGACTATGCTGAGACGCCCAAGAAGGGACTCCTGCACAGGGCTGCATCACCAGTCCTGGAGGAGATGTTGGAGTCGCCTGTCACAGCTGCAAAGCCTGCAGATGTGGACAGTGCTACAAGCGCAAGTTGCACACCAGGGCGACAAGCATTGCGCATGGGCTCACCAGCGCATAGTGGCAGCATACAGCAAGCTGCTGGGCAGCACCAATTGCAAGGCACTCTGCTCAGCTGCAATGTTGGTGAACCCTCCAGCTCTATGCCTGAGCAGTCAGCAATCACAGTTGAAACGCCACCAGAAGTCTCTGCTCAAGATGTTGACCCCAACCATGCGACTGTCAGTGGCACAGAGGTGACCACTGCAGAGAGGCTGTGTGCCCATGCAACTGTGAGCTTCATGGAGGCAGACGCCCCTCTTGCAGCTTGTATACAAGAGCCTATCAGCTGTGATCCCTGTTCAATTGAGCTTTGCAAGGAGTTTGGTACAGCTCAGGCACCTGCAGACACAGATGTGCCTGCCACCAGCAGGAACGTCAGTCCTTCAGAAGAAGGTGGCAGCACATGTGCTAAGAACAAGAGCCAAGGTTTGCAGACTGCAGCTGAAAAAGGTATGCATAAGCTTGCCAGCATCATCAAGGCTTCTGCTTCATCAGCTGTTTGCATCATCATGCATGTTCAAGTCACATTTGTGCAGCCTACAGCCATGACTGACTGCTTACTCAGTCTTGCTCGCGTGGAAGGTTTACATTATTCTATTCAGCTTGCGACCGTGTTAACAGTGATACAATTCAGCCGGTGCACATCCGCTGCACCACATCTGGAAGCAGCCTGTTGCAAAGCCAGCAAGCAGATGCAACGCCAAGGGAAGTGGCTGACAGGAATTGCGTAATGTGCAGATGGGCAGCAGGGTGTGCTGGGATTGGCGAGCAACTCAGGCAGAATCGGCACTCACGCTGATGCGGTCACGCTGGTTTCACCTGCTATGCCAACGCCAGCTGGCAGAAGAGTGAGTCGCCTTTTGCTCCTTCATCACAGTATGTTCTGTTACTACTTGGGCTGATGAGTGTACCTGATTTTCTGCATCTTCTACAGCATACACCCTGACTCTGTCTTGCAAAAGTGTAATGTTGTGTGTCACCTGTGCTCATTAGCCAGAACATACGCTTGGCTACGACTGGTTTCAAATCTACCTAGGCAGGTTTTAATGAGATAAATGATGACATTGTCAATGTGAAAATTCAACAAGAATTATAATATGCCCATCAACATTGATGACGCCGCTGGTAGCACAACATCTGTGTCGCAAGCTTTGCCAGAGCATAGTTTTTGAAAGGGAATTCCTCCTGTATGAATGGGTCTGAACCTTGGAGCAACACAATAAGTCTCAAATCCCATTGCCAGTCTGAGCTAACACCAGTGGAAGATCATGTTGGCCACTACAAATGTGCATTCCAGCAAATAGGCACAGTGTAGCTTCTTGCTGTAGCTCCCGCTGCTTGTCTTGTGGTGAGTGACATCAGTGTGCTGGACAGGTATCATTCACACTTCCAGAGGGCGCAAAGTGTGAGCAGAGTGACAGGGGCCGCACCCCAGGCAAGCCCTTTCAGCGTTCCCCTAGAAAGGCATCACCCAACAAGGGCCACTTTAGGTATGATCCATCTGCTTATGACAAGATCACACGCATGTTTCAGTCCTCTCTAGAGGTTGTCAGTCTGAGTGTAAGTGCTGTGCATATTCAGTCATGGCCCTGCATCCTTCAAAGCATATTGAGGGCAGAACTTGCATGTGCAGGCATGGCTGTTTCACCCATACTCTTGATGGCTGTCAATGTTATCTTCCTGCTGTGCTGTCGTGCCTACAATCCATTCTTGCTTCATTTTCCAAAAAGCATCTCTACAGGGTGACACACCAGTTGCTGGCTATGGTCTTAGCTATGTTATGATATATTCTGGGTTGCCGCTGCAGATGGTTTTCAACCGACATTCAGAGGCTTTTGGTGTGATCGCCTAGAGCGAAGACTTTTCATTGCTTTCTCTCCAAAACAAGATGCTCCACTGATCTGCATCAGTAGAGTTGTGTCCATCTGACAATGTGTAAGGCTGCTTGCCTTGATGCAGGTACAGTCCAGGCAAGGCTACGACACCAAGACTGCGTAGTGACCTGGTTCAGCGCCTGGGCATGCACTCCACCTCATGGTCTCCCATGAGCAAGCACATGCAGGCAGGGCCTCACACCTTCAGACAAGCCCTTGCGCACAGCCCTGGCCATGGCAAGCAGCAGCAGCAGCAGCTGAGGCACAGTGGTAGCCTCTTACTCAGGGACCATGGGCTTCAGGACAGGCAGTCACAGGTCAACTTGAGTGGGCAGATGTGCCGTCAGTTGAAGGGCAAGATGGGCGCGGAGCTGCGTAGTCAGAAGGAGGTGCCTGCAAAGGCACAAGGGGGGAGTTTTTCGGCAAGTCAGCAAGAAGAGCAGCGGGCCAGGCAACAGGACAGGCAGGATGTTGCGCATGTGGTGAAGCAAGATGAGGCAGCACAGGTGTTGGGCAAAGAGGATGAAGAGGGTGGGGCTGTCAACGCTGACTCGGGCTATGTTGACATTCCTCGCCGAATAGCTTGGGAGCGGATGGCCAGCCCAGGCAAGAGATGCAACTCATTCCAGGTGACCTACTCATGACAAGCTTCCCTCACCCAGGTGCTGCTCATGTACACAGCAGACGGTCTGCTGAACATTGATTGGCAGGTGCATTGATGACAGCTGCCTTGAGTTGATCAGATACACTTAGTGCACAGAGCATCTTCAACCAAGACTGTATCTGCACTGCATGCATGCTTGAGCAAAGGTCCTGAGCATGTGTGCAGACAATCAGCTGATCTGGTGTGGAATGAACACTGTCAGGCAGTGGCTGTGCAAGTCTGGAATCAACTGAAGCAATAAATCAGGACAGAAGGAGAGCTAGACTGGAGGTACTGTATGGTATGCAGGCAGCAAGGCAGATTGACCCTCTGCAGCAAGACTGCCGAGAGGCATTTCTTAATGAAAAGCTGGCTTTCAGTTGGAAGGCTGGGCAGATGTGGGCTCAGCTGGACCTGGCTGGAATCCATATCACCCATGACACCTGCAGTCAGCACCATGTGAGAGCTTCACTTGCCACTCAAAGACAGCTTGTATATGCCTTTCACACCATTTATAGCATTCTCAAATGAAAATTTTGCAAAGCAGTGTGCGCTTGGACAACTGGTGTCACTGTGAGGCATTTTGGTGCAATTAACACTTGTGTGCATCGAGCAGCTGCTGTGCTTTGAAATTCTCTAATTGTGAAAGACTCTGCAACAGATGCCTGATTGTCATGGCAAGTCTTGTAGCCACTGATGATGTGAGCAGATACTGTCCCTTTTTGAGAGGGAAAGTATACAGTTGTCTTGAGAAACTTTTGATAGATACACGTCTTCTGATTTCCTGAAGGGAGGGCCGGCTTTTGCTTTGTCTGAGTCATGCATGCACTGAGGCAGCCTGTCATGGTTTTAGGCTGAGTGGAAAGCAGCAGCTGAGCGGTTCATTGAGAAGCGGGGCTATGTAGCTGCTGAACGCCTGAGAGCAACCCTGCAGCTGGAGTGGCAACAGCTGAAAGCCATCAAGAAACGCTGCTGTGGCCCATTCTCCCCTCAGGTGAACACTTTGCATGATCTTGACGATGCCACAAGACCAATTCATGTACTGACATGTATTGACAGTAAGCAGAATGCTGGCCATGAAAACCTTGCAACATATGCTCAACCTGCACTTTCCATTTCCAACTGACTGACATGAGCGCAGTAATTGTGGGCTCATTGCACTATATCCAGAGGCACAAGTCAGTGCCAAAATGCATACAACAGTGTAGCCCATGCTCAGCGCCCACACCGGGTATGGTCATGGGTGTCTGAGCATGATCAGACAGAAGCATCATATTGGCTCACACGATTTGAGCGCTTTGATGCTGCTGCAGATGGCTGATGGGGCAACACATAGCAACATGCTACCCCACACACCAAAGAGCATTGTGAAGCGGCATACTGCCTTCAGACCCACCCTTGAGGGTGCAGGAGTGGCTGTGGGTGTTGGTTTAAATTGAGATTCTGACAGCTGGTCTGTCACAGGCAGCATGATAGTTGAACCATGTTCATTAAATCTAAAGCTGTTTGCATTCATGTCAGCTACACTTACAGCTATCTTATGTATGCTGCCTTGTGTTGGGCAAAGCACTGCCTGACACTTCTAAGCCAACTCTGCCAATAATCAATATAGTGCCAGCAGAATTTCATAAGGATGCGCACAGTGAATCGATGGCATAAACACTGAGCAATGGCCTGACGCCCTGTACACTCAAAAGCAATGCAATGGGTGCTGTCAGAAACAATGATAGCTGATGCCGTTGAGATGTGCTGAGTTGGTCATTTACCAGCAGCTTTTCTACTTATTCTGCAATGGTTGCGCAGCAAGTCTGAAACAGTGTCTGTTGGTACAAAATGTTGTGACTGTAATTTGCTGCATGACTGCGGTTCAGCCAACCTTGACACAGACAAGACTGCATCTCATGTGTTGCGCCATTCTGTATAGTAGCAGCAGTGTCTAGCCTGTTATCATGGTGCCAACTCCAGTGTCAGTAAGCAGCTCCATGAGAAGTGAGTGCGGCTGCCGGCCATCAATGATATGGGTGGCCGCTACTCCTTGCGCTAAGCATCTGATACAGCACTCCACCCTGTAACACATGCCATGCTTTAGGGCCTCGCAACAGCAACACAACTCTCCTGCAATGTCCACATGTTAGGAGAGAAAGCTGATTGTCATCAGAAGATGTGTTTGTGATTTCCCATGGTTCAAACTCACTTCTATAAGTAGCAGTTGAAAGTATTAGGTGGCTGGCAGCTCAAGAAAAGAATTGACTGCTTGACATTGAAAGTTGCATGGTGCATCATATGTATTGCCTGGTGACTTTCAAAGTTGATAATTTCTGCAGCTCTGACATGCTTGATGATGCCAAATGATAAGGAGACTCACTTGGGAATCATGCCACCTGCAATGATACCATCTGCAACTAGCTGCCTGGTGGATTTGATATCTAGAGCAGTGTACTTGGTTGCAATGTCATCCTTGTCCTTCAGCACTCCTGGAACGTCTGTCATGAGAATCAGCTTCTCAGCCTGCAGTGCGGCTGCCATCTGTGTCATCAACACATGGTGATTGTCAGCAACACATGGTAGTTGTCAGCAACACGTGGTAGTTGTCAGCAACACATGGTATTTGTCAGCAACACGTGGTAGTTGTCAGCAACACGTGGTAGTTGTCAGAAACACGTGGTAGTTGTGAGCAACACATGGTAGTTGTCAGCAACACAGCATAGCCAACAGCCTACGCCAACAATGCATTACGCCAGAATGAGTTGTGCAGGATGCATATGTCAGCTGGAGACTAAGCTGCTCGCCGGCAGTAGCAGCTTGCTGTGAGTCCCATGCACGCAATTTTAGGCTAGCAATAAAATGGGATGTCACCTCGCCGGCAGCTATGTCTGCATTTACATTCAGGGCCTGACCAGTTTGTGGGTCTGCAGCCACTGATGCAACCACTGGTATATACTGCTCCTTCACAAGAGCCTCAATGAGGTCCTTGTTGACACTAGTGATGTCCCCAACAAAGCCAATGTCCTTCTCAACCATTTGCCGTGCCCGGATGATGTTGCTGTCTTTGCCACAGAGTCCAACTGCTTGTCCCCCTGCCTGCTGAATCAAGGTGACCAACCCTTTGTTGACTCGTCCACCCAACACCATTTCTACTACGTCCATGGTGGCCTCTGCACACCATACAAACGTCATGTCATATATGAGTAGACAGTAAGCTGCAACTCCAGTAAACAATTACACAAGAGCATATTGCAAGCAGAGCTCTGCAGGTAGTGTGGCAAACGTACCATCTGTAACTCGAAGGCCATTTTTGAACTCAGCCTCGATGCCAAGCTTGTTGAGCCATATATTGATTTCTGGACCCCCACCATGCACCAGTACAGGTCGAACACCAACACATGCAAGCAGCACAAGGTCTTTGATGACACCGGCCTGCACAAAGGTAAGCACACGCCTGTCAGGTCAGGCAGTCAGCAAGGATAGATGCCGTGATTGAAATATACCTACCTTGAGAGTGGGGTCCTTCATGGCTGCTCCACCATACTTGATGACAATGGTCTTGTTTCGAAATTGTTGCAAGTATGGCAAGGCCTCTGACAGGACAGAGACCCTGTCAAATGGCGAGAAGCCTTTCGGTGCCTGCAACCGTATGTGAGTTTAGCCAATCCTATTTAGCGCAGGTGCGGATCAGCTGATGTTGATTGCACTTGCCGGGGGCCTACCTCAGGCGCTTCTCGCAACACATTAGCAGCCGAGCACTCAGCTGGAAGACGAGCTAGTCTTGCTTGTGGGCATGGGCGTGATTGCAACGGCTTTATTCCTGCAGTTTTGAAACCTTTGCAGCTAGCAGCATGAACAAATGTAGACTGCAGGAGCATGCCGATGCAGCACTGATGACCGCGACACGCTCGCAAGCTGAGCCGAGTTTCTTGAAGTTAGATTAACCAATTTCTGACGCAGCGCAACGAAGACGCGGCAGCATTCCATGCTATGGCATGCACATGAGGCGACGTAAAAATACGTAACGACGCCGTACAACAATAGGGAGTTCAGATTCAGATTCAGTGTCAAGTCAAAGATGGCATTGACATGATCACTGTGCGCGTCTCTCATTGTAGCTACCAGAACTATGTTGTCTGCAAAGGCTACATTGCAAGCATCAATAGATAAGCTGCTCATGCCAACTCTGCATGCAGTGTCTATGACCAGAGGCTAGTGCATAATGCCTTGACAACTGAACACAGCGCCGTCGGCAATACAAACGCAATTTTCACCTCTGCAGCCGGAAAGGACCGTTGCTGCAGCTACACGTTTGAGAACGTATGAGGTGAGGGTGTTGTGGCCTGCTGCAGGCGTGCTTGGCGCTGCTGCATGACCTGCTGAGCAGCCCTAGACTGCAGAGCAGGACCACTTGCTCGATATGAAACGTCTGCACTTGCAGGTGTACGCTGCTGACCAGCATGCAAGCCTGGCTGAGGGTGGCTTTGAGGAGCTGCAGAACCTTTCTTTGACACATCAGCCTGATGAAATGGCAGTTTTGTGCCCTCAGGCTGTCTTGGCTTGGACAAACTTAGCTTCGCAGCATTGCTGCTGGAATGACCCGCATGCTGTGCCTCAGTAGCACTGTCTGCTGCAGGCTCCTTGGTGATCTGCCTGCACATGCAGTCTGCAAGTTCAAGGCTGGCTTCTGTATGTCCTGAGCAGCATGCAATCCAGAGACACTGAACCAGCAAGCCAAGTGCTGCTGTCTGGATCATTAGCAACTGGAAGAGCAGGTCATTGAGGCCAGGATGCCAGGGTGCACAGACAAGACACGGCCTGATCTCATTGCAGCCGCAGCTGACACAGACTAGCATGCTGGGCATGACAGCATGTTCAACATGCGTTGAGCACAAAAGTGGTGCTCACTTGACGCATCTCAGGAACCAATCTCTGTCCTGACTCCTGAGGAAGGTTGCAAAGTCTAGCAGCAGATGCCGCCTGCTTGGCGCACGCAGCAGATCCATCACCCCATCGGTCACCTTGAGCGTGTCATGGTCCTTGCGGTACTGCTGCAGGCACTTCATCACCTGCTGATACGCAGCAGCGGGCAGAGCCTCCTGTAGTTTGCTCAGGTATGCCTTTGCTGTCTGCTGCCTTTTGTCTTGAGAAGATGCCTTGCTGCTGGCTAGTGTCGCTGCTGCTGCTGCTGCTGACACGACTTCTGCAGCTGGGGTTGGCCTGGCATGTGCAGGCTTGCAAGCTGACACAGCTGACTTAGCTGGGAGTCTTGAGTGAATGTCAGAGGGTTCAGGCTGAGCTGATGTTAGGGCTGCTGGGGGCTGCCCATTAGCATGCACTGATGTAGGAGCAGCAGGCTGTACTGTACATGACAGGGCAGATCTTAACCCTGGCTTGCTCTGATCTCCTGTACCGTACACCAGGTTCAGCTCATAATCTTTCATGTCTGTAGTCATCTCACACACCATCCGCAACATGCAAACACGCCAGACATTCCACACAAGACAAGCCACTGCAACATCACTGCAAGACAGATCTGGATCAGGCACATTCAGCACCACAGCAGTAGTAGAGCCTTGACTGGCTTTGGTATTGACATTCCTGTCAGGGCCTTGCTGCTAGGGGCTCCAGTCATAACCAATAGCTACCAAGGATACATTGCTCAGCCTATCTCAATAGAATACATTCTTGCTGTACCTGCTGAGCTGGGTCTGGCAGCACTGTCTGCCTGCACCCGCTCCTGATGCTTGGCTAACAAGTGGGCAGGACCCACCATTGCCGGCCCTGCACCCCCACTGCTCATGCCACCACCCCTGGGGCCCTGCCGCGCAAAGACCCTTGGCAGGTCAGGCTTTGGCAGGTTTGGTCTGCAACAACCATGCCATCATACTAATTGGTTAAGTCAGAGATGGGCAGACTCGCATAGTCTGCTTGACTGTCACAGCAGTGCCACAGTGGCTTGCTTGTTGAAACCATGCAGCAGATAGCTGATGATGCAGTTTAGCGCCAGCAGCATGGAGACTCTGTGCATAAAGCTGTCAGCCTCATGCATTTGTATGCGTGCAGTCTTGTATTGTGAGTCCTGTATGGGTCTAGCTCAGAAGATTGGGCTGCATCTAATGGTGAGACCAAACAAGCAAGTGCAGGAGAGTAATCTGACCTGGTGAAGGCAGCGGCTGCCTGGATTGGCGCAGCAGCTTTGATCTTGCCTGCTGAGTGCAAGCTGTCATTGCTGCCAGACAGAGCAAAGCCATGTGGCCTTTTGTGCCTCTGCTGCTGGTCAGCATCCACCTTGCCCTCTAGCACTGACAGCAGGTTGAAGCCAGAGGCAGCTGCAAGCACACAAAACTGTTGTAGGCAGGCAAACCACAACACCACACCTCCTGACAAGACAGTTGTGGCTGCATCTCTTCTGCAGGGCATGCATGCCTTGTAGGATGGCCAATAAGCTAAAAGGCATGCCAAATGTGCCTGTCAAAAGTGATTGTGCTAGTTGGCACCCAGCATATACAGCAGTGCGAGCACATCAAATCATCAGGCTGTAAGGGCCACTAGCACTGGCCTCATCAGGCTCACTTCACGGGGATCACGTCTTGATCTGGCCTCTAGGGCATGCAAAGCCTATCAAGCAAGAGGCAGTGATAAGTCAACCTTGTTGCACAGTCCATTGCACCAGACAACCCATGGAGTGTACAAGGCACAAGCACCTGATGGTGACGCTGATGGCTTGCTGGGGCGCTGCCTGATGGCTGCAATGTCAACAAGGCCACTGCTGTCAATAGCAGAGGGGATGGACATCTTGCTGCCCAGTCTGTGCATGTTGCTGCCAAGTGGCTTGCTGGCTAGTGCATTGCTGGTCAGGGCTCCAAGGATGCCACTGCCATGGCCATACCCCACTGTGCTGACTGCCTTCTCCAGGGGGGTCTCTACCTCCATGGGCCGGGGTATGCTTGCTTGGTCCTGTGTGAAAAATATGAAGTGAGCAGCAGCAGGAACAAGGTGAGGCAACTCCACCTGGATTCCAACACCAACTGGATCAATCCTCATTTGGTCGTACAAAATTTGGTGGTCAGAACACATTGAAAGAGAATGATCATAAAATGCATACAGAACTCAGTCATCTCTGTCATCAATCGAATCCCAGGGGGTTGACAGGACTTGATTTTGTAAGTTCAACCAAGTTTGATGCTCATGCCCTTTCAAGAGTGTTGCCACAGCTCATTGACTGCTTTACGAGTAAATACCTTGCAGCCATCCCACGGACTCTAGCTAGCGTCTCTGATTTGTTTTATCGTGGGAAGCAAGTAGGTTCTCGATAGCTGATGTCACAGCAAGCATCTTGTGAAGTGAGTTGTCACCAAGTAGGCAGGCAAGACTGGGCAGTCAGCTTGAAGCTACCATGCGCAATGTATGTCAAGTCTGGATGAGATAGTATGCTTGCATGACATCCACTATGCCAATGTGCTCTGCCTGACCACATGCGCATGGCGGTATCATACCCTGAAGAACTTGGTGAGGGATCCAGACACTGCCCCAAAGTTGGGGTAGACCTGGACCAGGCCCCTCAGCCAGCTGGACAGCTGCTTGCGGGCTCCTGGGGTCTGGAAGCGCTCATCACACATGATGATGGCGCCGTAGTCGCGCCGGTGCCTGATCACTC
>JAABUP010000444.1_pt1 | contig 91884 bp, 95 predicted proteins | sample 5559201 | NCBI WGS metagenome assembly JAABUP01 (sample SAMN10711887, study PRJNA513373) | rock metagenome | isolation source: Antarctica rocks | place: Antarctica | reverse complement strand
TCGGTGCAGTGCTGGTTCGGTGCAGTGTTGGTTCGGTGCAGTGTTGGTTCGGCGCAGCGCCACTTCTGGTGCAGTGCTGCCTCTGGTGCAGTGCTCCTTCGACGACCACAGCAGGGAGGCGAGATGGCCGGGATCAATCAGGTCGACGGCCGCGGTGGGCTGGCCCGGCTGGGTGCCGCGCTGAACCCATTGCTCGGCCGGGATGTTGCCGACTTCGCGGCCGCCCGCGCCCGGTTCGCCGCGACCCTCCCGCTTCCGGCCACTGTCGCCGTCATCGGGCTCGGGCCCGGTGAGGGGCGGACAAGTGTTGCCGCGCTGCTCGCCCTGGCCGTGGCCGGATGGTCAGAGCGCCGGGTGGTCGTGCTGGACACCGTGTCCTCACCCGTGGGACGGCAGCCGCCGTTGGGCGGCGTGCCGCAAGTCGGCGACGTGGCGGGTCGCACCGTGACGGCGTTGCTGGGAGGGGAGGTAACAGCCGGACGGTTGCCGAGCCTGCTGGACGCGCGACCAACTGCGGACGTCGTGGCCCGCAGCCGGCTGCGAGCGGCCAGGACACCGGGGGCGGCGGTCCCGGTGTTGTCGTTACCGCCTGGTGGCAGCGGGTTCACCCCGCAGGTCGTCGAACAGAGCCTGGTCAAGCTGCGCCAACGCGCCGATCTGGTGATCATCGACACGCCCGCCGGGCCCGGTCCTGCCGTCCTGCACGGGGTGTTCCAGCATGCCGATCACTTCTTGCTGGTGGTGAGCGGGCATGGCGACGTGGATCGCCGGCTGCTGGCGGTGTTGCGATGGCTGGACGCTTCCCCCGGTAGGTCACGCCGCCGGACGGTGACCGGGGTGATCGTTCATCGCGGGTGGAGCGTGCCGAGGTGGCAGTTCTCCGAGTTGCCGGTGGTGCTGATCCCCCGGGACGAAGGTCTGCGTCGCCGGCGGATCGATCGGCTGGGCCGGCAGGCGGTGATCGCCGGGCTGACGCTGGCAGCCGAGGTCGGCGAGGCCATCGGCGAGCAGACGGACACGCATGGGCCTGAAGGCTGGCCGCAACCCGGTGCGATAGCCGGACTCCTTCCGTCCAGTGCGCCGGATCCGACGATCTTCGGCCACCGATGAACGCGGCGACAGCGGGTGGGAATCGCTACTGATGGGGAGTTCTGCCCATCTCGAATCGCTGCGGGAACCGGTCGGGCAGCGCTAGCGTCAGTGGAAGCAGGTGCGGGAAGGACTCGCGCCGCGAGGAACTCCCCGACAGGAAGGGTGATCAGCATGGGTCCGAAGTTTTCGATTACCGATGATTCGGTGAACAAGCACAGCTCGAACCTCGACACCTCCACGCAGGCGATGAACGCTCAGGCGAAGGCATTCATCACGGCGATCGAGCCGCTGCAGGCATCGTGGCAGGGCGGCTCGGCAGATGCGTGGGCATCGCTGACCGAAACCTGGAACAGCGCGATCGCTCAGCTGAACAAGGCGCTCCAGGAGATCACCGGCAAGGTGGGCAACGCCGGCGCCGTCTACGACCGCTACCACCAGCAGCAGCAGGAGAAGCTGACCCAGCAGCAGGGTCAGGCAGCCGCTTTCCAGATGCCCAAGGTCTGATCCACTCTCACCGGTCCCCGATAGCCAGGGGCCCCAACCTCACACGACACCATGGAAGGTGGTCATCGCTATGACAGGCAACGTGCAGTCCTATGACAACTCGACCGCGGATCAGGCACACGGCGACATCAACAGCGTCATCGGCGGTCTCGAGAGCTCGCTCAGCGATCTCGGTGGCTTCGTCAACGCCGTGAAGTCGAACTGGTCCGGCGACGAAATGGTGCAGTACACGGGAATCCAGCAGAGGTGGGACGGTGCGGCGGACGAGGTCCGCAGCATCCTCAAGAGCATCCACGCGGCGCTGGCCGACAACACCCTGTCGGTGCAGGAGATGCGGGGCGCAGTGAACGGCGCACTGAGCGCCTGATCCCATGCAGTGCCTGATCCCATGCAGTGCCTGATCCGAAGGCACTGTGGCGCACCGGGTCACCGCGGTTCAGTGGGTACCGTGCGACGAGGTGGCACCCGGGCGATGGAGCCGGGTGCCACACCGTCTTTCTGAACCGTGGTCTTTCTGAACCGTTCCGCTCCGGTATCGACTCGGGGTTACTAGCCTCGACAGCGGGACAGCAACAGCAGGACCGGAAACCGACAGCAGCACGAGAACGAGCGACAGCGCCGGCCCGATCGGCGGGCGTTCATGGCGTGAGTGGGGTTGATGATGATGGGCGATACCTTCACGTTGGGCGGTGACCCGGCGGCGATCCGCGGGTCGGCCGGCTTCTGGTCGACCTTCTCGAACGCGGCTGGCTCGGCATCCACCGACATCAAGGGAATGGACTCCTCGGAGTTCATCGGTGATGAAGGGGACACCTACCGCGGCAAGGTGAACGACGACCTGTCACCACATCTGGACACCACGTCGCAGGCCTGGGGGATTGTTTCGACCGCGCTCAGCCACTACTCGACGAAACTCGAGTGGTGCCAGCAGGAGCTGGCGAAGCTGAAAACGCAGTACGTCAATCAGCAGCAGGTGGTGAGCAACGCCCAATCGGCGGTGTCGTCGGCGAAGTCGGCGGACAGCGCCGAGCACAACCGGGTGACTGCGGCGAAGGACAAGCTCAAGCCGGGAGAGACGTTGCCTGCCAGCACCTATGTGTCGGGCACCGGCGGCGCGCAGAGCAGCCTGACGGAGGCGCAGTCAGGGCTGGACAACATCGTCTCGGCGGCGAACAAGATCCGTTCCGAGCACAAGGATGCGGTGGACACCTGCTGCCGGGAGATCGATCGCGCCAAGGACATGCGGTTCGAGAAGCCGCCCGGTTTTTGGGACCGCTTGAAGAATTCGGTGGTCGACTGGGTGAAGGATCACGCCGACATCCTGACGAAGATATCCGGAGTTTTGAAGATCATCTCGGCGATCGCCGGGGTGCTTTCCTTCATCCCGATACTGGCGCCGATCATGGGTCCGATTGCCCTGGTAACCGGCGGCGCCGCCTTGCTCATCGACGTCGGCCTGAAGCTGGCGACCGGCAAGGGCTCCTGGCTGTCCATAGGAATCGATGCCCTGACGATGGTGCTCCCTGGCGCCGGCAAACTCCTCGGCAAGGGTCTGAAGACTGCTGTCGGTGCCGAACGAGTGGCCGGTGCCACCAGCAGGGTCAAGAGCGCGGTCAGCGGTTCGAAAGCCGTGACCGCGCTGCGCAACTCGCCGGCTCTGACGAAGTTCACTTCTGGTGTCTCCAGGGCCAACGCGGCCTTCGAGCGCGCCGCCTTGAAGGTTCCAGGCGTCCGCGCTGCGAACGTGCGGGCCGGTCGGATTCCTGCCAACAGCAGTCCCCGCTTCACCGACATCGACAGTGCGATGGGCCATGCCCGGCCCCGCCTGCAACACGAAGCGGACCAGGCGTGGGCATCGGCGACTGCCAAGTCGGATCCCGCCTACTTCAAGAACCCGAACGCGCACGGTCCCCAGACACGGTGGGACGAATTCGTCGGTCGCAAGGGCAGGGATCCGGACGCCAACGTTCAAGGAACGTGGGCCCATACCGATGTCGAACGTGCGCTCAATCGTCACGGAGGCGACATCCTCCCCCCCGACTCCGGTTATCGGATCCGCACCGAAGTGTCGTACGGCCCGCACGGGGAGGTTCCGAGATCCACTTCAGGCTCCAAACGCCCGGACATCGTCGTCGAACAGCGGAACGCGACGAACGGTTGGGACCCGGCCGCCGCCGTGGACCTGAAAACGGGCAAGGCGGGGATCACCGACGACTGGCGCACTGCCGTCAGCCGTCGCGCCGGCATCGACCCGTCGCGGATCGAGGAATTGCGACCGGGTGCGGGACCGGTGATCCCGGCCGGCCCGGGCGTCGCGACTTCGAGCACGTCCGGTCGGACGGCGCTGTGGGCGACGCCGGTGCTCCCCATGCCATCGCTGTTCATGAACGGCTCGTAGGGTGCCCGACTCCCAGCCAGACCTGCGGCTGCAGCTGCTGCCGCTGGCCCTGATCGCCCACGGTGCCACCGACACCCTTCGCGACGCCGGTGGTGGGCTGGTGAGCCGGTTGGTCAGGCGCTCCGAGCAGGGTGTGGTCCCGGTGGCCAGGGACGAGGCCGCGACTTTGGAGGGTTCGGACCCGTTCGCCACGGCCGCCGAGCACACCTTCAGACGAGAGCTGTCCGATGCGGACGTTCGGGATCACGAGACATCCGGAGTGGCGTTCCGGATGATCGCCATCGACGGCAGCCCGTTCGTCACCGCGGCGCTGTTCTGGCCGGACACCACAGCCAACTTTCCTGGCATGACCGACGCACTCGTGTGTGCGCCACGATTGAGTGCCGTGCTCGTTCGACCCGTGCTGACCCAAGCGGACATCGGAACCGCCAGGACGCTGGGCTCCGTCGCTCGGCTGATCACCGGGGAGGCGGCGGATCCCTGTACCGACGGTGTGTTCTGGTGGCGTGAGGGCCGATTCCACCGGATCGATTTCGATGAGGACGGTTTCCAACCGGTGCTGCCAACCGAGCTCGGCCCGGTTGCCGCCGCACTGCCCCACTAAGCTGCCGGTCCTTCTCGGCCCGCGCCCGGCGGGCGGTCGCCGCGCCCCCCGGGTCGCAGCCACCACGGCGGCGCGGCTCTTCCGTCGCGGCACTTCCATGACGCTCCGCGGTGCGCTAAGTTCCAAACAATCAGAGTTTGGTTGTTTGGAGATGCGGATGCTCGAGGTCGATGCGGCTGTCAGCGCGCTGCGTTCGCGCGCCGTCACGCTGCTGAAGGACCTCGTGCGCGCCGACAGCACGGTGGGGCATGAGGTGGCGGCTCAGGAGGTGCTCGCTGTGGCACTGGCCGATGCCGGGTTCACGGTGGAGCGGCTCGACATCCCGGAGTCCATCGCCCAGGATCCGCTGGCCGGTGTCCCGCTCGTCTCGTACGCGGGGCGTTTCGTGCTGGTTGCGCGTCGTCCGGCTGCGCCGGGTCCATCGAGCGCTCCGAGTCTGCTCGTGAACGGCCACATGGATGTCGTGCCTGTCGAGGAAGCCGGTGGGTGGACGACGTCGCCGTTCGAGCCGCACGAGCGCGACGGTTGGCTGTTCGGTAGGGGAGCAGGCGACATGAAGTGCGGTTTCGCGATGGGATGGCTGGCGATCCGGGCCTTGGACGCCGCTCGCCCGGGATGGCAGCGCGGTGACCTGACGATTGTGTCGGTGATCGAGGAGGAGTGCACCGGCAATGGCACCCTGGCGGCTTGCCGTGCGGGCGTGGTCGCCGACGCCGCGCTGCTGCTGGAACCCACCGATCTGGAGTTGCTGCTGGCGGGTGTCGCGATCGTGTGGGTGGAGATCAGCATCCAGGGGCGGGCGGCTCACGCCGAGGCCGCCGGCCGCTCCGTGAACCCGATCCTGGCGTCCGCGCCGGTACTGCAGGGCCTGTTGGGGTTGGAGGCGCGGATGAACGAGGAGCATGTAGCCGGGGACGGCGACCCGGCGTTCGTTGGGATGAGGACGCCGTACCTGGTCAACGTCGGCAGGTTCAACTCCGGGTCTTGGGCGTCCAGCATTCCAGGGGTGGCCCGTGTGGAGGTCCGGGTCGGGCATCCGGCGTGCTGGAGCGCCGAAATGACGCTGGAGCGCGTGAGGGAGGCTGTGCTCCGGGCCGCTGCGGGCGATGCCTGGCTGACCGAGCATCCGCCGACGTTCCGGCTGAGCGGTTTTCGGGCGCAGCGGTATGCGCAGGAAGCCGACGACTCGTTTGTTCGCCGTCTGGCCGCCGCTCACGCCGCCGTGCACGGGCGGGAACCGGCCGCGGTGGCGATCGGGTCCACGACCGACGCCCGCTACTACCGCAATCTCGTCGGTATACCGACGGTCGCCTACGGGCCGCGCACTCGCAATCTGCACGGGGTCGATGAGGCGGTGGAGTTGGCCAGCATCGTCGAGGGTGCACGCACGCTGACCCGGTTTTTCGCGGACTGGCTCGGCCGTGAGGAGTGTGCCGGCGGTGAGGAGTTTGCCGATGTCGGGTGAGCTCCGCGGCGCTCGCGCGGCGGCGAACAAGGCGCTGCGTCCCCTGGTCGCGGAGACCGCCGCGGCGCGTATCGCCGATCGCTTCATCACCGCGTTCGCCCTCGGGCAGTTCGTGCTCGGCCAGCGGCTGCCCACGCTGCCCGAGCTGGCGGCGATGCTGCAGGTCAGCCAGACGACGGTGCGTGAGGCGATCAGCCGATTGGCCGCTACCGGATACGTGACGGTGCGCCGCGGCCGGGGTGGCGGCACCTTCGTCGCTGCTCAATGGGGACCGGCCTCGGATGCGGGTGTGCGACGTTCGCTCGGCGAGAGTTGGGGCACTGTTCAGGAGACGCTCGATTTCCGGTCCCTGATCGAGCAGCAGATCGCCCGGGTCGCCGCGCAGCGCATCACCGAGCAGGACGTGCCGCGCATCGACCGCGCCGTGCGCTGCTATGCAGATGCCGGTAATGACCGCGACGCGTCGCGGCTGGCCGATATCGAGGTACATCAGGCCATCGCTGCCGCGACGCACAACTGGCAACTCAGCGAGCTGAGCCTGCGGCTGCAGCAGGAGGTCGCTCTGGGCTTCCACGGCGAGCCCTACACGTCGCGGGTCCGCGAGCGGGCCGTCGCCCAGCATGCGGCTCTCGCCGGGGCCGTGATCGGGCGGCAGCCGGATACCGCCGCAGTCCTGGCCGGCGAGCACTTCGCCCTCACCGAGGAGCTGCTGCGCGAGCTCCACGACCGCACGACACCCGACCCGGCCTAGAAAGGAGCCCCATGCCCACCGCATCGGTGAACGGCATCGACATCGGCTACACCCTGGAAGGTGACGGGGAGCGGACCGTCGTGCTCGTCAACGGCCTGGCCGACGAGAAGGAGACGTGGGCGTATCAGACGCCTGCGCTGCTCGAGGCCGGCTACCGGGTGCTGACCTTCGACAACCGTGGCGTCGGCGTCACCTCGAAGCCCGCTGGCCCGTACACCTCGACGCTGCTCGCGGACGACACGAAGGCCTTGGTCGATGAACTCGGTATCAGCCGATTCCATCTGATGGGCGTCTCGATGGGCGGGATGATCGTCCAGGAGTACGCGCTGAAGTATGGCGCCGATCTGACATCGCTCACCCTGGCCTGCACCTACGCGGCGCCCGGGCCGTTCTGCTCCCGAATGTTCGCGATGTGGCAGGACATGGCACCGGTTCTCGGCGTGCCGTTCGTCATGCGGGACGTCACCCTGTGGGCCTTCACGCTCGATTATTTCCGCACCCGGCAGGACGAACTCGCCGAGTTCGAGACGGCGATGCGCCACATGACCATGCCGACGTCCGCCTATCTGGCGCAGCTCGCCGTCATCCAAACCCACGACACGAGGCAGCGGCTGGCGCAGCTCTCGCTACCGACGCTCGTGCTCGCCGGAGAGCAGGACATCCTCATCCCCACCGCCTTGTCCCGCGACCTGCACGAATTCATCCCCGGGTCCGAGTGGCGAACGGTCGCCGGCGGCCACGGCTGCGTCTGGGAGCACCCCGACGACTTCAACGCCGCGTTTCTGGACTTCCTTCAGCGCCACAGCGACGACTGACCCGCGGTCCGCCCCTCTCCTCCCCATCGAACCGAGGCCACCTGCCATGTCATCCCCTGCCTCCGCTACCAGCGGCGAGACCCTCGACGCGTCGAAGAAGCTGGGACTGTTCGGCGTGCTGATGCCGGGCGTCGCGCAGATCGCACCCGCCTTCAACCTGTTCTTCACCACAGCCGTGATGGCCTCGCTGGCCGGCCCCTCCGTGCCGCTGGTGTTCCTGATCTCGATGGTCGGGATGCTCGCGACCGCGTTGAGCCTTGCCCAGTTCTCGAGCGTCTACCCCAGCGCCGGATCGTTCGTCACCTACATCAGCCGAGCGCTCGGCGTGCGGCTCGCGACCGCTGTCGGGGTCATCACCATTGTCGGCTACATCGTCACCTTCGCCGGGATCTACACCTTCGCGGGCCAGTACATCGTCGCCAACGTGTTCGGCGTGACGGCGACCGGCGGGGGGGTGAACCTGCTCACCGTGCTCATCACCGTCCTCTACGGCGTCATCGTGACGGTGCCCGTGATCGTTGGCCTGCAGTTCGGCGTGCGGCTCACGGTGGTGCTCTACCTGATCGAGATCATCGTGTTGCTGGTCATCAGCCTGGCGGTGGTGTTCCAGGGCGGCGCGGAGGGCCTGTCCGCTGCGCCCTTCAGCTGGCCGACCGGGGCGCAGGCGTCGAACGTGTTCGTCACGTTCGGACTCGCCGTCGTGGCCTTCGGCGGCTTCGAGGCGTCCGCGCCGCTGGCGGAGGAGACCGCGAACCCACGACGCAACGTGCCGATCGGATTGGTCGGCTCAGTGCTCGTCTCCGGAATCATCTACGTGCTCGGTTCCTACGCGGTCATCTCCGCCTTCGGCGCGCGCAACATCGACGCCTTCGCGAAGGACCCCAACCCTTTCGCCACGGCGACGGTGCGGTTCCTGCACGTCTCCTCGGCCTTCGCGGTGCCGTTCCTCGTCGGAATCTTCCTGGTCAGCCTCACCTCCTCCTACATCTCCGCGAACACCCAGACCGCCCGGGTGCTGTTCGCCGGCGCCCGCGGCCGACTGTGGCCACGGGCGCTCGACCACCTGCACCCGCGGTTCAGGACGCCGTGGGTCGCTGCCATCGCGTTCGTGGTCCCGAGCATCGTGATCGGCTGCCTCATGCAGTTCATCGACCCGGCAGAAGCAGGCAGCGTCCTGCCAACACTCGGCATCTTCGGCGTCGTCGTCATGTACTTCGTCACCAACCTTGCCCTGGTCGTGCAGTACTTCCGGCTGCGGCGCCAGGGCGTGACGAAGAACCCGTTGCTCTGGGTCGCGGTGCCGATCATCGGCATGCTGGTGCTGTTGATCCCCGTGTGGGGCAACCTGCGGCCCGACCAGGGCGGGACATTTGATTACATGCCGCTGATGTCGCTCCTGCTGATTGCCGTCGGCGTCGTCTACACCGTCGTGTTCGCGCTCACCCGGCCGGCCGCGCTCGCGGCCGCGCCGGCGCTCCTCGAGGGCGCCGAGGCGCTCGAAAACGACCCGCTGCCGCCCGTCCCACCACGACACGTCTGAGTTCCTCAGTGGCGTCCCGACGGAAGAAACCGTGCTCCTTCGCGGACATCCCACTAGATACGTAGCGACGCGCAAGCCTAGTGCTAGCCGAGGTGGCGATCATCTGCTGCGCCAATGCCGGTTTGGTGGCGAACTCCACCTCGGCGGGAACCCCGGCGCCCCGGGGTCCTCGGACCAGGACCTGGGCAGAAATAGGGCACGGTCGATCAACGCGGGTCCGCGCGGAGCGGCATAGGTCAGATACACCGCGACCTGGGCGTTCTCGATCCGCCCCCGCAGTCCCGGTGTACTGCCGTTGCGTGTCGACGGTGTGCGAGCCCTTCTTCACATCGCCGATCTCATCGACCACCAACAACCCGGCTGGGTCACCAAACGCCTCCACTACCTACCAACACAGGTCATCACACACCGCGTCGGCGTCCCCGCTGGCTCAAGACAGTAAGTGCTGCAACCCATTCGGTCGCATCACCGCAGTGGTCGGCGATCGTCCAGCAGTTCTTGCGGCCCAACCCGGACAACAACCCGAGCATCAACGCCTCCGCACGGCGGGCCGGCTCGTACCGGGCGAACCTCGGCCGGATCCGATCCAACAGCGCGCCGAACCCATCCCACCACCGGTCGAGATCTATCCTGCGAGCAGCGGCCAGCGCGGCGTTCTTCCTTGTCTTCACAACCAAAGATGATCACCCGCTGGCCACCTGACCTGCGCCAACACGCCCAAGAACCCGATCTACGGCTGTCGTACTAGCCGGGCGGGCCGATCAGCTCAGCATGCCCAGCAGCAGTTCCCTGGCCCGACCGCAGGTGATCCTGCTGCCCGGTAGGTAGCACTGGACGACCAGACCGTCCAGCAGCGCCACAAAGCTGATGGCCCGTTCACTCGGCCGGCCGGGTAGGCCGTTACTGATCAACGAGCCGTCCCGGACTCCACGCGTCCAGCAGCCGGCCACCAATTCGTGCAGTTGCTGATAGACCCGCGTCTGCCAGTCCGCATAATGCGGGGTGTGTGCCGATAGGGCCCAGAAATCCAGCCAGAGCTTCCAGTGGTCGGCGGCTCGCTCGCCGTCCGACAACAGGCCGTCGACGATGCGCTGCAACGCTTCCCGCCCGGTGGGCGCCTGCTCCGCGGCGCGCATGATGGGCACCGAGTACTCCTGCATCTCGGTGTCGAGCACCCCTGCCAGCACGTCGGCCATTCCGGAGAAGTGGTACGTCACCGTACCGACGGCCACATCACCGGCAGCCGCGACATCACGCAACGTGGTGGCATGCAACCCCCGCTCGGCGATCACCGACCTCGCCGCCTCCAGCAACATCCGCCGGCGTACCTCCGGCGGCTGCCGGCGGCGGACCCGCGAGGTGTCCGGGGCGGCGGTGCCGGACCCGGGCCTGGTGGCACTCATCTCGCCCTCCCGGATCGCCGACGACGGTGTTAGCCTAATCGTACAATCGCCCGATTGGCCGGCCGCAGCCCGTAGCCGACGTCCCTGATGGTCCGCGAGGTGCCGTGTACCTGTTACGAAAGCCGATCCTGGCGATGTCCGAGAGCCGCACCGTGCGGGACCTGCTCACCAGGGCTCCCGTCACCCGCGATGTGGTGCAGCGGTTCGTCGCGGGGGAGGGCACCGATCAGGTGACGGCGGCCATCAAGGCATTGCGCAGCAAGGGTTTACAGGCAACCTGCGACTTCCTCGGCGAGGACACCACCAGCACCGCCCAGGCCGACGCCACGGTCGCGGCCTACCTGGAGCTGATCGAGTCGTTGACGTCGGCCGGCCCGGTCACCGGAGCCGAGATGAGCGTCAAACTGTCCGCCGTCGGTCAGGCCCTGCCGACCGGGCCGGACGTCCCGGGCGGTGGACCGTGCTACGCCGCTACCGGTGCCCGCACGATTGTCCAGGCAGCGTACGCCGCAGGTGCGAGGGTCACCCTGGACATGGAGGACCACACCACGGTCGACTCCACGCTGGCGATCCTGGCCGGGTTGCGCCGGGAGTTCCCCGACGTCGGAATCGCTGTCCAGGCGATGCTCCTGCGTACCCCGGAGGACCTGGCCGCTCTCACCGGGCCGGGATCGCGGGTGCGACTGGTCAAGGGCGCCTACAACGAGCCGGAATCGGTGGCGCACACCGACCCGGAACAGATCGATCTGGCGTACGTCCGGGCGTTGCGCCTGCTGATGGACGGCGCCGGCTACCCGATGGTGGGCACGCACGACCCGCGGCTGATTGCCATCGCCGAGAAGCTGGCCTCCGACCGTGGCCGGGGGTACGACAGCTGGGAATACCAGATGCTGTACGGGATCCGGCCGGGCGAGCAGGCTCGACTGGCCGGCCACGGGCACACCGTTCGGGTGTACGTGCCCTACGGACACGACTGGTACGGCTACTTCACCCGCCGACTCGCCGAACGTCCCGCCAACCTGATGTTCTTCCTGCGCTCGTTCACGTCCCAGAAGTAGGAGACCCAAAACATGGACGCCGTGACCCACCCACCGCTGCCGGTCAACGAGCCGGTACTGGACTATGCGCCCGGAAGTGCCGAGCGGGAGGAGATCACCCAGGCGCTGAAGGGGTATGCCGGCCCGGTGGAGTTGAATGCGGTGATCGGCGGCAAGTCCCACTGGCCCTCCGGCGGACCACTGGACGTCGTCGCCCCGCATGATCACGCCAGGGTGCTCGGCCGCACCGCGAACTCCACCATGGTCGATGCGCGGGCCGCCGTCGACGCCGCGCTGGCCGCCGCGAACGATTGGCGGGCAATGGATTTCGACTCGCGGGCGGCGATCATGCTGCGCGCCGCCGAACTGCTGACCGGGCCCTGGCGGGCCAGGATCAACGCCGCCACCGTGCTGGGCCAGGCGAAGACGGTTCAGCAGGCCGAGATCGACTCGGCCTGCGAGCTGGCCGACTTCTGGCGGTTCAACGTGTACTTCGCCAGGCAGATCCTCGCCGAGCAGCCGATGGCGAACTCGAAGGGCGTCTGGAACCGCACCGACCACCGGCCGCTCGAGGGATTCGTCTACGCCGTCACCCCGTTCAACTTCACCGCCATCGCCGGAAATCTGCCCACCGCGCCGGCCCTGATGGGAAACGTGGTGGTCTGGAAGCCGTCTGTGACGCAGCAGCTTGCCGCTTCCGTCACGATGGAACTGCTGGTCGAAGCCGGCATGCCGCCCGGTGTGATCAACATGCTGCCCGGCCACGGCGCGGAGATCTCCGACGTTCTGTTGGCCGATCCGAACCTGGCCGGCATCCACTTCACCGGTTCCACCAGGGTGTTCCAGAGCCTGTGGGGCACGGTCGGTTCCAACATCGCGAAGTACCGGTCGTACCCGCGGCTGGTCGGCGAGACCGGCGGCAAGGACTTCGTCGTGGCACACCCGTCCGCCGACATCGAGGTGCTGCGCACCGCGCTGGTTCGCGGAGCCTTCGAATACTCGGGCCAGAAGTGCAGTGCCGCCTCCAGAGCTTATGTGCCGCAGTCGATCTGGAAGACCTTGCGGGACGACCTGGTGTCCGAGGTTGCGGCGCTCAAGGTCGGTGACGTGGAAGATCTGTCGAACTTCACCTCAGCGGTGATCGACGATCGCTCGTACCGGCGGTTGCAGCAAGCCATCGACCGGGCCAAGGCGACCGACGGAATCGAGGTGCTCACCGGCGGCAGCTACGACGATTCCACCGGGTACTACGTGCAGCCGACGGTGCTCGTCGGAAGCGACCCGTCCGATGCGATCTTTTGTGAGGAGTACTTCGGCCCTATCCTGTCGGTGCACGTCTACGACGACACAGCCGACACCGCCGGCGTCTTCGAAAAGGTGCTGGCACAGGCGGATTCGGCGTCACCGTACGCGTTGACCGGGTCGATCATCGCCCGCGATCGTGCCGCCGTGGCGCGGGCCGCCGAGGCCCTGCGGTTCACCGCCGGCAACTTCTACATCAACGACAAGCCCACCGGTGCCGTCGTCGGGCAGCAGCCGTTCGGTGGGGCGCGCGCCTCCGGAACCAACGACAAGGCAGGTTCGGCGGCGAACCTGATGCGGTGGACGTCGCCGCGATCGATCAAGGAGACGTTCGTCGCCCCCACCTCGGTCGGCTACCCGTACCAAGGCTGACTCCGGAGTGGGCCGCTGGCCTGGATCGCGGCCGCGGCCGGCTCGATGATTCTCGGCGAGTCGTCAGGACGGCAGGATCTCGTCGAGTTCGGTGAGGTCGGCGTCGGTCGGCTCCCAGGCGACGGCCGCCTCGGCGTTCGACCTGACCTGTTCCGGTGTGGTGGCGCCGGCGATCACGCTCGCCACCTGCGGCTGGCCCAGCAGCCAGCCGAAGGCGACCTGCAGCATCGTCACCCCGCGGGAGTCTGCAAACCGCTGCAGTCCGTCCAGAACGTCCCACGGCGCACTGTCCAGCAGCGCCGGCTTGAGCTTGGTGATGCGGGCGTCTGCCGGTGCGCCGCCGCGGGTGTACTTGCCGGTGAGCAGGCCGTTCGCGAGCGGGAAGTAGGGCAGGATCCCGACGCCGAAGGCCTCGGCGGCCGGGACCAGTTCGGTCTCGATGTCGCGGTGCAGCATCGAGTACTCGTTCTGCGCGGAGATGAACGGCGTGCGGCTGTTCACTTGCGCCGTCCAGTAGGCATCGGCCAGTTGCCAGCCGGCGAAGTTGGAGTGCCCGAGGTAGCGCACCTTGCCCATCTGCACGAGTTCGTCCAACGCCGCAAGCGTCTCGTCGATGGGGGTGTCCGGATCGGGCTGGTGCAGCTGGTAGAGATCGATCCAGTCGGTTCCCAGCCGCCGCAGCGAGTGCTCGACCGCCGCGCGGATGTAGCGGCGAGAACCTCGGGCCCCGTAGTCGGGACCGTTGGCGCCGCGGGCATCCATCCCGAACTTGGTGGCGATGACGACCTGGTCCCGCTCCCGTCCGAGCGCCTTGCCGAGGAACTCCTCACTCCGGCCGGGCGGTGCGCCGTAGATGTCGGCCACGTCGAACAGGGTGATGCCGGCATCCAGAGCGGCCCGCACCACCGCCGAGCTGCCTTCCTGGGTTTCGGTGGCGGTGCCCTTGCGGCTCAGGTTGTTGCAGCCGAGGCCAGCCGTCGACACCGCGAGGCCGGAGGTGCCCAGGCGTCGCATGGTCTGGTCGGAGGGGGGTCGAGTCACTCGGCCAGCGTACGATGCAGCGGCAGTCCGGCGGGTCGACGCCCCTCCGTTCCAGCGCCACCGGGCGCCTGTCAGCAGGGAGACCGAGCAGATGCCCAACGGCCGAATCGCAGTGATCGGAACGGGTTATGTCGGGCTGACGTCTGGAACCTGCCTGGCCAGTCTCGGACATGAGGTGGTGTGCGGTGACGTGGATCCGGCGAAGGTGGAACGGATGTCGGGGGGCGAGGTACCGATCTTCGAGGACGGCCTGCAGGAGCTGATGCGGCAGGGGATCGCGGCGGGCAACCTGACGTTCGTGCACGGCGCGCGCAACGCCGTCCGCGGAGCCAGGTTCATCTTCCTGTGCCTGCCGACACCGGACGGCGGAGACGGCAGAGCCGATCTGCGCATCGTGCACCAGGTGGTCGCGGAGATCGGCCCGCTGCTGGATCCCGGGGCGATCCTGGTGACCAAGTCCACCGTCCCGGTGGGGACGGCGGAAGACATCATCGTGACCCTCGACCGGAGCGACGTCAGCGTGGTGTCGAACCCCGAGTTCCTGCAGGAGGGCACTGCGGTCCGCAACTTCATGAAACCGGATCGGATGGTGGTGGGCTCGCAAGACCGGGCAGCCGCCGAGGCGGTGGCCGCCCTCTACGACAAGTTGAAGGCGCCGAAGGTGATCACCTCCGCGGAGTCCAGCGAGCTGATCAAGTACGCCTCGAATGCGTTCCTGGCCATGAAGCTGTCGTTCATCAATTCGATCGCCGGGTTGGCAGAGGTGGTCGGCGCCGACGTCGTGGAAATCGCTCACGGGATGGGATTCGATGAGCGGATCGGCGACAAGTTCCTGAAGGCCGGACCCGGATGGGGCGGCTCGTGTTTCCCCAAGGACACCAAGGCGTTGGCCACCATTGCGCTCGATCGTGGCGTGTCGTTCCCGCTGCTGGCCGCCACCACGCTGTCCAACGAGGAAGCACAGGACCGGATGGCTGACAAGGTCCGCGACGCCGCCGGCGGCGACCTGGCGGGAGTCAAGGTGGCGCTGTGGGGGCTGACGTTCAAGGCGAACACCGACGACCTGCGCGACTCGCCGGCCCTGGAAGTGGCGCTGCGCCTGGATACCGAGGGCGCCCGGCTACGCGGCTACGACCCGACGGTGTCGGCCGACCTTCCCGCCAAGAACGGCTACCCGGCGGTGCCGGCAGCCGGCGATGCCTATGACGCCGCGGCCGGGGCATCGGTGATCGTTCTGCTCACCGAATGGGCCGAGTTCGCCGAGATCGACATGACCAAGGTCGCCGAGGTGGCGCCGGGTGCGGTGATCGTGGACGGTCGTAATCTGCTGGATCCGCAGGCGGCGGTGGCCGCCGGCCTGCGCTATGTACCGCTCGGTCGGCGGCCGCCCGGGTGCTGAACATCCCGCTGTGCTCATCTGGGCTGTGCTGTTCATCCGGCTGAGCTGGTCACCGCTGCGCTGGTCATCCCGCTGTGCTGGTCACCGCACTGCTGGTCACCGCCCCGGGGTGGGCTGGGTGCCGGCGCAGTTGCCAGATCGCTTCGTAGCTGGTGGGCCGGAAGCCCAGCTCCTCGTTGATGGCGAGCATGTAAGCGTTCTCCCCGGCGTTCCAGGTGTGCACCCGCTGGACGGCGGGGCGTAGCGCGGTGAGCTGCTGCAGGTTGGCCGCTTTCACCAGCATCCCCAGCCGGTGGCCGCGGTGATCACCGTGCACCAGGGTGTCGCCCTGGTAGGCGAATCCGACCCGATCCTGCGGGACCTCCAGAGCGGTGTAAGCGGTGAGCTGACCGGTCGGGACGTGTTCGGCGACTGTCCAGAAGAGGGTTTGGCGCGCACTGATCGCTTGGTCGTCGCCGTCGTGGACGCGTTCGGCGTCCCACGCCTCCTCCTCCAAGTCGAGACCCGCCTGTGGAACGTCGATGCTCATCCGGCGATGCAGCTCGGCCATCCGGTCGACCAGGTCGGCCGGCGTGCGCCCTTGCCAGCTGAGCAGCCGGTAGTTCTCACCCGCGCGTGCTTGGGCGTCCGCGCGCCAGTGCCGCAACCGCTGCGGATCTATCGGCAGGCTGAGTTGCGAGTGCCGCTCCGCCTGCTCGAGCCGGAATCCGAGACGTTCGACGAACCGGGTGCTCCGGTCCGGTGGTATCCGGCCGAATCCGGTTGGCGGGACCAGCACATCGCCATTGTCGTCGCCGACGACGGGGTGTTCGGTCCAGGTCATCAATGAGGTCCGGCCAGCAGCGCCGTCGAATGATGAGATGTGGTGCCAGAGGGCAGTTCCCAGCCCCCGCCCGGCGCAGTCGGAGCGAATCCGGACGTAGCTCTCGGCCAGGTGCAGGTTGTCGCGGAGCGGCATGATCAGCGTCCCGTAGCCCAGTACGTCGGCGGGATTGCCGGTCGGTTCGGGTTCGACGACCGGGATCGTCGGCAGCCCGTCGGGCACGGTATCGGCCCCTTGCGAGGGTTGTCCGGCCAGGGCTAGCACATAGTGCTTGCGCTGGTTCTTCTGGTCGCCGATTTCGGTGACCAGCCGAGCCGCGGATTCGACGAGATCGGTGTGCCCCAGCAAGTTCAGCGATGCTTCCGCCTCGATCTGCTCGATGCCGTGCAGCGCCCAGGACGGTTCGCCGGACCGGTCGGCAGATGCGGTCAGCTCCGCGATGTGGTGGTTCTGCGGTGTTCGGGACATGACCAGAACTGTGACAGCAGGCGGTGATGGAGCGCCACGGAAATATCTGGTCCGGCTCGGCCGGTCGCCGTCAGGGCCTGGCCAGGGCCAACTGCCAATCGTCGATGTACTCGGCGGCGAACCCGGCCTCGGTGTAGGCCAGGTAGAAGTTCCACATCCGGGCGAAGGTCTCGTCGAAGCCGAGCGCATACACCTTTTCGAGGTTGTCGTTGAAGGTGTGCCGCCACTGGGCGAGCGTCTTGGCGTACGAGGGGCCGAGCCGGCGGGTTTCGGCGATGCGCAGGCCGGTGCCTGCGGCGAGCACCTTCTCGATCGCCGTCAGGGACGGCAGAATCCCGCCGGGGAAGACGTACTTGTGGATCCAGGTGTAGGTGCCGCGGGTGGCCAGCAGCCGATCGTGAGCGATGGTGATGGCCTGCAACCCCATCCGTCCACCCGGCGCCAGTACCCGGTCGACTGCCCCGAAGTAGTCCGGCCAGTACTTCTCGCCGACCGCCTCGATCATCTCCACGCTGACCACGGCGTCGTAGCGGTCCGGGTGCCCCGCGGCGTGCGCGCGGTAGTCCTCCAGGCGTACCTCGATCCGGTCGGACAGGCCGGCCGCGGCGATCTTCTGTTCGGCCAGGGTCTTCTGCGCGGTGGACAGGGTCAGAGTGGTCACCACGGCGCCACGCTCGGCGACGGCGCGGATGGCCAGGGCTCCCCAACCGGAGCCGATCTCCAGCACCCGCGAGCCTGGCCCGACCCTGGCGAAATCCAGCACGCCGTCGATCTTGCGGAGCTGAGCCTCCTGAAGGGTGTCCCCGGCTTCGTACCAGGCGCTGCTGTAGGTGAGCGTCGGGTCGAGGAACAGCTCGAAGAGCTCGTTGGAAAGGTCGTAGTGGCGATGAATGTTCTCCCGCGCGCCCGAGACGGTGTTCTCCTCTTCGGCGGGTGTGTGCCACTGCCAGAGCCGGCGCAGCTTCTGCAGGGACGCCGGGACCAGCGAGTCCATCCGTACCGCCAGGGCGTGGAGCGCGGCGACCAGGATGTCGGTGGCCTGGTTGGCCGCCGCCACAGCTCGCCGGCCCGGGTGCCAGCTACCCGCGGTGATGTCCCCGGTCATCCAGGCTTCGCCGAGGCCGATCAGGCCGTGCCGTCCGAGCCGGGCGAAAAAGGCATCGGGTCGGACGATCTGCAGTTCCGGTCCGCCGGTGCCCCATCGCGTCCCGTCCGGGAATGCAAGGGCGATGGGGCGGTTCCGCACGGCCGCTCGGACGACGGCCCTGGCAATGCGGGCGTGCAGCGTTGCCGGCGGAACCTCGAACAGACTGGGCCATACGCCGGCTGAGGGACTGGGAACGACGCGCTGGTGGGTGGGGCTCAGAAGTGCCATCGGGGGTTCCTCGTGCTGTGCAGGTGGCCGTCACCAGATGCGGGCCGGGGTGCGAGCGATGCCGGTGGACATCCTGTACCCGCTGAAGCGATTCCGACACCTGGGGGTCGGATCCAGCCGTCTCGGACCAGTTCGTAGTGATTCGGTAGGTCACTCTCGTACGGTGCGTCTGGGAAGTCCCGTTTGATGAGGTGGCAGGGTGCGGTAGCGGTGACCGGTGGGGGTGGTGGTGATGATCTCGCCGGGCTTGCCGCCTTTCGTCGTTTTCCAGCCGGGCATGTCCTTGACGTAGTTGCCGCGTTCACACAGTCCTTGGCCGTTGTCGATGCTGGTTTCACCGCCGTCGCGGAACGGGACGACATGGTCGGCGTGCCGGATCGGGGCGGTGCAGAACGGTTGCCGGCAGGCGCGGTCCCGCAGGGTGATGAATTTTCGGGCGTTGCCGTCGAAGATCCGGCGGCGGGTGTCGATGTTGCTGGCGACGCCGGTGATCGGTTCGGTGAGCACGCGCAGAATCCAGGCTTTCGCCTCCTCGACGTCACCGCGACTGCTCAGACCTTCACCGTCCCCGACAGGGTCGCCGGCGGCGATGGCGCGGGCATGTTCGGCGGGGATCGGCCCGTAGTCCTGCAGCCAGGCCGGTTCATTCCCCCCGCCCATCAGCGAGTCGCTGCTGATGGTCAGGTTGATCTGCACCGGGACCAGGTGGGCCATGCGCTGTCCGGTGACCCGTTCGACCAAGGTATCGGCCATCAGTTGGCCCAAGCCGCGTCCATCACCGACACCGGGTCCGGTTTCCGCGGCCTTCCGCAACGCCGCATACACCGCCACTCCCTGCGTTGCCGGGAGCAGGGCGGACACCATGGACATGCAGTCCGGCGCCGGTCGCACCCAGACTCTGCGATCCTGTTCGGCCTTGCCGCGGCGGTCGACGAAGCCCTTCGGGTCGATCTCGTACGCGACCCGGTCGACGGCCTGTTCGGTGGCCTTCCTGTTCCAGCCGTCCATCCTCGGGGAGGTGGCGGCGTCGACGATCTTGGCATCCGTCAGGGACAGATGGGAGGTCTTGGTGGCCAAGATCTGGCATTGCGCCTCGGACACCTGCCCGCTGCGCAGCAACTCCAACGCCTGCGGCAACCGGTCCCTGAGCGCCAGACTCACCCCTAGGTGATGCGCTGCGGCGACCGGCGAGATTCGCCGGGCGTAGCCGATCTGCTCGGCCACCCCTCGGCCCAGGTCCCTTGTCTTCACCCCGGCGCGGCGCTGCTCGCGGCGTTGCCGGTCGGCGAACGCTGTTTCCTCCGCCGCCTGCAACCCGGCGACCACCGCCCGCAACCGTTCTAACGCCGCGATCCGATCGATGTGCGCCCGGGAGGTGATCGCCGGAGCCGCAACGCTGAGAAGCTCCACCGCTGAATCAGCGATCCGGGTGGGCCAGTCTTCCAGGGAATCGGCCCAGGCGTCCCAGTCGATGCCATCGGCCGGCGCCGCCGCCGCGTGCTACGGGCCGCCGGAGGTGTATCGATCATACGTTCGACTATACCCCGCCCGAAGCGCGGCGGGCAAGCATTCGACGTGCCTCAGGTTGTTTGAGCGTGTGGCTGGTGGTGGCGCCTCATCTCTTTGAGCGGGTAGAGCCCGGCAGGGCAGGCTTGCCTGTTGTGGAAGGCAGGATCGATATGGCCGCGAGACGGCAGGTAACGAACAAGCTGGGTAGCCAGTACCGCACGGCATCCAGGGCCGACAAGGGCGCCATCCTGGATCGGGTGGTGGCCACGACGGGGATGGGCCGCTCGACGGCCCGCAGGATGCTGACCGGGCAGCGGCTGCCGGACCCGAAAGACCAGGTCGACGCGCGAACCTCAAGCCGCGCGGCTACAGCGACGACGCCCGCGCTCGCTCACCCCACCTGAGGCACCAGCCACCACTTCGCGCTCACCTTTCCGTGATGCACCTCGGCCCACTGACCCGTGGACGTCGGGGGTGCCTCAAGGCAACCTGCCGGCCGGCCTGATTGTTGCAACATCGGGCCCTGTCCCATCGAGGACCCGGCAGCGCATAGTCTGGGTGCACCACGGGAGTCCGGTGTACCGGGCTGAGAGGAAGGTTCTCAACCTTCGACCGTCGAACCTGATCCGGATCATGCCGGCGCAGGGAGGCAGCACACAGATCCGCCGCCGGCGGTTCGTGTCCCGTGGCGTCCATCGACGAACGGGCACCGCATGTCCGAGAACGAACATCAGATGTTCCAGGACCACCAGCAGCACACTGCCGTCTCGACGGCTGCCGACTTCGGGGTCGGCGCTCGGGTCACCTTGGCGGTGATGGCTGACGACTTCGCCGAGGTGATCACCCGGGCGCTGCGGGAGACCGATTCCACCGGCCTGGAGCTGCAGTCCGACTCCGTGTCGACCTTCGTCCGCGGCGACGAGCAGCGGATCTGCGATTACCTGTGCGGCCTGATCGCCACAGTGGGCCGGACCGGTCGACACGCCAGCGCCTCGGTGCTGCTGTCCCGCGGCTGCCCCGGCGAAGTGTGCCGGGTGATCGACGAGTTGCCACTCGTTTCACCGCCCGTACTGGCACTCACCGGCATCCCCGTGATTGCCCAGTGGGCGCTCTATCCACTGTCCGACGGGGCCACCGCCGAGCGATCCGCCGACCACATGCGCGACATCACGGCTGTCATCGACGATGCGCGGGCCAGAAGAACCTTTCTGCGTGGAGATCACTTCGTCACCACGCTCTCCGGTGATCTGGCCGAGGTGATCGCCACCGTTGCCGCCGGCTGGGTCGACGTCGGACGGCATGTCCAACACGTCACCACCCACGCCACCATCAGCATCAACAGCCCGACCGCCGACCGTCCCTGACCCCGCCGCCGGCGACCACTCGACCCCCATTTCCATTGCGGCAAGGAGAATCATGTCAACCAGCGGACCGACACCGTCCCGTTCCCGAGCGGCCTGGGATCTGCGCGACATCGTGCTCGTCGTCGTCCTCGGCGTCGTCTTCGGTTTCCTCTACTGGGCGCTGGTGCAGGCCTGGACCTGGCTCTCGGTGGTCACAGGACCGTTCGGCGATCTGACCCAGCACATGCTGTTCGGGGGGTGGCTGTTGGTCGCGCCACTGGCGATCGCCATCACCCGCCGGCCCTTCGCGGGCATCATCGCCGAGATCATCGCCAGCATCATCGAAGTGGTGTTCCTGGGTTCGGCGGTCGGGCCACTACTCTTCGTTTCCGCGGCAATCCAGGGCTTGGGCAGCGAGATCCCGTTCGCCATCGGCGGTTACCGGAGATTCGGCTGGATCCGCTACGCGCTCTCCGGTGCTCTGGGAGCGTTCGCGGTGTTCTGGTTCTCGGCAGCCCGGGGCGGGTGGTACGGCAGCGGGCTGCTGCCCTGGCGGCTGTTGATACAGGTCGGCTCCGGACTGTCGCTGGGCGGGCTGCTGGCGAAGGTGATCGTGGCTGCGCTGCTGCGCACCGGCGTACTGGACGGTTTCGCCATCGCCCGCGCCGCGCGGCAGCGACGGCCGGCATGACGCTGCCGATGGCCGTGCTGGCCGAGGAGCTGACTGTCACGAACTCGGCGGGCAGGCGGATCTTGGACGGGCTGACCGTGTCCATCTCCGCCGGTAAACGGGTGTTGCTGGTCGGCCCTTCAGGATCGGGCAAGTCGACGTTGCTGCGGGCGATCGCCGGAGTGCCACCCACTGGTGAACTGACATTTACCGGCTCCTTACGCGTGGCCGGAACCGACGTCCTTGGCCGTTCCATGTCGCAGGTGGAGCGCGATACCGGTTGGCTGCCCCAGGATCCGGCAGCCGCGGTGTGCCTGCCAGTGGTGGAGGACGACGTCGCCTTCCCGTGCGAGAACCGGGCAGTTCCGCGCGATCGGATCGACACGCTGGTGACCGCTGCCCTGGATCGGGCCGACGCAGGGCGGCTGCGAGCATTCGACACCGCAACGCTGTCCGACGGCCAGGCGCAGCGGGTCGGTCTGGCGGCAGCGACAGCGGCGGAGCCGGCGGTACTCGTCCTCGACGAGCCGACATCGATGCTGGACCCGGTGGGGCTGCTGGCGGTCCACGGCGCCGTGCGCGGCCTGCATTGCGCCGACGGCCTGCCCGGCGCGGCCCGCGGATGGCACGACCCGACCCTGCTGCTGGTGGAGCACCGGTTGGACGACCTGGCAGGAGCGGTGACCCTCGCCGGGCTCCCGGAGCGCACCGTGGTGCTGGTCGACGGACGCATCGTCGCTGACGGCGCAACAGCGGAGGTCCTGTTCGAGGCGGCGGACCTGTTGCATCGCAACGGATGCTGGTTGCCGTGGGAGGCAGAGGTGGCGGCCTTGCTGTCCGGCACCGAAGTTCGCAGCGGGCAGCGGAACGGCGCTGCTCGCCTCGATCGGGACGCGGCGTTGGCAACCATTTGCCGACAGATGCATCCCGGCGCCCCGGTCGCGCCCGAACGACTGCCGGGGACACGATCCAGCATCAGTACGCGCAACAGCACCCCTACTTCTACCTCCCATTCGACCGGCACGGGCGGCACCGGCACTGGCGGCGTCAGTGACACCGGCAGCGACAGGGTCAGAACCAGGGATAGGGACAGGGAAGTGCTGCTGGCCGCGGCGGCGGTGACGGTGGGATACGCTGCGCCGATTCTTGCAGATGTGTACCTCACCCTGCGGGCCGGCGAGCTGGTCGCCATGGTCGGCGCCAACGGCAGTGGCAAATCCACCCTGTTGCGCACCCTGGCCGGTCTCCGAAAGCCGATGCGTGGAACGCTGCGGTTGCCCGGCGGTCGCCCCGGGCTGGTGTTCCAGAATCCCGAGCACCAGTTCGTCGCGTCGAGCGTGCGGCAGGAGCTGGCCTGGGGAGGCGCCGACGAGGTGGCGGTCGCGGAGGCTCTGCGCAGCCACCGACTGGAACAGCTGGCCGATTCCTCCCCGTTCCGGCTGTCCGGAGGCGAGAAGCGCCGACTGTCGTTGGCGGCCATGCTGATCGGCGACCGGTCGGTGCTGCTGGCGGACGAGCCGATGTTCGGCCTGGACCGCCGGGACACCCGCGACGCACAACAGGCGCTACGGCAGACGGCGGCGCGGCAGCGCGCGGTGCTGTTCAGCTGCCACGACCTGCGAGTGGTGGCCGAACTGGCCACCCGGCTGCTGGTGGTCGCCGACGGTCGGATCGTCGCCGACGGGCCGACGCTGCCACTGTTGCGGGACTCCGCGCTGCATCATGCCGCCGGTCTTCGATTGCCGCCGCTGCTGGAGACGTTGCTCGGCGAGTTCGACGATCCGACCGTTCGCACAGTGCTCGCCACCCTCGCCGCAACCGCGCTCACCGGCGCCGGAATCCCACCCACCTCCGACGACTCCGCAAGACCGGCGTCCGTCTTCGACTCGTCATCCGCGCCGTTCTCGGCACGTGCCCGATGACCGCCCCAGCAACCGTGCTGGGCCGACGGAATCCGCTGGCCACCCTGGCGGTGCTGGCCATCGTGAGCGTGGTGGCGTTCTTCGTCCTCGATCCGGGGACCGCACTCGCGCTGTATCTACTGGCCCTGATCGGTGTCACGGTCGCCGGCCGGTTGTCAGCCGGACAGCTCGGCCGGGCCCACCTGACCTTCGGCTCCTTCGGGCTGGGGGTGCTGCTGGTGAACGCCTTCACCCGACCGGGACGGATCCTGATCGATGCCGGCTTCGTCCGGATCACCGACCACGGGGTGGGCATCGGTGCCGCCCTGGCGCTGCGGGTGCTGCTGATCGGCGTGTTGTCCACCGCCTTCGCGCTGCGCACCGATCCGATACGGCTGGTCACTGCGCTGCAGCAGCATGTCCGGCTCAGTCCCCGCTTCGGCTACGCCGTCCTCGCCGGCCATCGGATGCTGGCGGGACTGCCGTCCGAGTGGCAGACGCTACGGGCGGCGCAACGGGTCCGGGCTCCGCTGAATCGCCGGGGCTCGCCGCGTTCGGGGCTTCGAAGCTGGTCGCGGGCTGCATTCGGTCTACTGGTGGTGACGATCCGTCGCGGCGAGCGCATCGCCGATTCGCTGGAGGCTCGCGGACTCGGTGGCCGGCCGCGAACCATTTGGCGGCCGGTTCGGTTCACCGGCCGGGACGCCTGCTTCGTCGCGTTCTGTCTGTCCGTGACGGCGACCGTGATCGCCGGGTCCGCCTGGCTGGGCACCCTGCGCGGTCTCGGCGCCCTGTTCGGGTAGCCGCCAGTTCAGGCAGAAGTTGCGGCGGCCTGCGACAAACAACTGCAAGACTGCGTCACCAACTTCGCCGCCGACACCCGATACACCAACCCCTGGGCGCCGACCGCTACAACCGCGCCCGCGGTCACGACCACCCGAACGCCGTCCGCATCCTCGCCCTCGCCTGGCTGTTCGTCATCTGGCACTGCTGGCAAGACCACGTCGCCTACGACCCCACGAACACAAAGCCCTGCAACGCGTCCTCATCGAACAGGCCAAGATCAACGACACGGCGGCTTGACACAGGGCTGCTCACTTGGGGCATCGGACGCGTCATGTCGTCGCTCAGTTGCGCAGCAGTTTTTCGAGCTCTCGTTGGCCGATCACCAGATGCCGCTCGATCGCCCTCCTGGCCCGCTTGAGATCGAACCCGGCGAGTGCCGCGGTGATCTCCAGGTGCTGCTCGACGGCCATCTCGCAGCGCCGCCTGTCCAGGCTGAACGACAGCACCCCTGTCCGCTGATGATGGTCGCCGAGCGAGTCGTTCACGGTCGACATCACGGTGTTGCCGGCGGCCGCGATCAACTCGGAGTGGAACTGGCGGTCGACCCTGATCAACGCTGGCGGCAGGGCACCCTCGGCGTACAGAGTGGCTTGTTCGGTGCACAGCGGCGTCAGGGTGTCGGCGGCGGACAGTCGCTCGGTGCAGATGACCTCAGCCGCATGGAATTCCAACAGAAACCGCACCTCGTACAGCTCGCGGACCTGCCGTGCGGTGATCGGCGATACCAGGGCGCCACGGCGCGGGAAGATCTCAACAAGTCGTTCCTCGTGCAGCCGTAGGAAGGCCTCGCGAATCGGTGTCCGCGATAGCCCGGTCGCGCGGGCCACGTCCATTTCGGTGATCAGCGTTTTGGGTTGCACCACCAGGTCGAGGATGAGCTCCTTGAGATACCCGTGGACGAAAGCCGTCGCGTTCTGCCCACCTGTCCGCTGCACTACCGGGAGCAGCCCGTCGGCCGCGCCGACGGCTATCCCCGGCCGGTCGCCGGCCCCGGCCCGTACCGAGCCCATCGGATCGATGATCAGGCTCTGACCGCAGTCGTTCCAGGCCGAGGTGGTCCGGACCCGGCGGGATCGAGCCGGGCAACTCGTCCCAGCGGAAGTTGCCTGCGGACTCGATCACCTCGGGATCCACCGGACGAGTTCGGCGTCGCTGCCCGGGGCGGCAACCGCTGCTAATCGAAGCTGTCGTCGGCGTCCGGATTGGGGAAGCGGCGGAAAGCCAGGTGATTGGCAACCCGCCGCAGGTCGTCCTGGTGGGGCAGCGCGTCCGTCACCTTGGTGATGTGGGCGCCGATGTCGGCCAGATCAGGCTCCAGCAGCCCCCGCGAGCTCAACTCGCCGGCGATCTCCGCCACCTCGGCGTCGGTCAACCGGCGGCGCAACAGTGCGAGCACCGGAATGGTGTCCTGTGGCGGAATCCCAGCCGGATATCCCTCGCGCAGCCATTCGACCACGCTGGTCAGGAACCGGGTCACCATCAGTGGCCTCCAGGGTGGTGAGCTGCGCCGTCTCGGACGGACAGCTGGATCGACGATGACCCGCTGGTCACCACAGAAGTGTCGTGGTCGTCGGCTCAGACGTCATCATCGGGACCGGTCAGTTCGCTGACTGTTCATCTTCGGTGATTTCCCGGTCGAGCCCAGGGTGCCGGCAGGCTACGGCAGGGAATACCGGCCCTGCTCCCGGTGCTCCTACAGTGGTGAAGATGAGACAGTGGTGAAGATGAGCCTGTTCAGCCGCAAGAACGGCATGGTCGGCCCCGCCGACGCGCTTGCCGGTCGCGACACGCCGATCGCTGTGGCCGACACCCATACCGTGTTGCGCACACCGCTGAGGCCGCCGTGGGGCACCGCGGACGGTTCCGTCGAGGTGCTGTACGTCGCGTTCGGATGCTTCTGGGGAGCCGAGCGGATCATGTGGAAGTTGCCGGGGGTGGTGTCGACGGCCGTCGGATATCAGGGCGGGTACACCGCGAATCCCACCTACCAAGAGGTCTGCAGCGGCAGGACCGGTCATGCCGAGTCGGTGCTCGTCGCCTACGACCCGAATCGCACCACGGCCGAACAGTTGCTCAAGGCGTTCTGGGAGAACCACGACCCGACCCAGGGCAACCGGCAGGGCAACGACGTCGGTAGCCAATACCGGTCCGCGATCTACTGGACCACCCCAGAACAGCAAGCCGCTGCCGAGGGTACCCGCGATGCGTTCGCGGAGGTCCTGCGCGCCAACGGATTCGGTGAACCGACCACCGAGATCAAGGCGGCCGGCCCGTTCTACTACGCGGAGGACTACCACCAGCAGTACCTGGACAAGAACCCCGGCGGCTACTGCATGCACGGCCCCAACGGCATGACGTGCCCTGTCGGCATCGTGCGTCAGGATCAGGTGCCTGCGCAGGAGAGCGTGCTGCCGCCGCTCGGGTGAGGTCGGATGCTCACTTTCTCGACCCGAGCTGTGGGTTGGTGAGCCACCGTCCTCGTCCGCCACGCGACCGAACCTCCCGGCGATCCTGTCCAGGCTGCCTGGAGCAGGTCCCCCACACACGTTGCCAGGAAGCACTGCACCGTGCGCATGTCACCGCATCGGAGTACGCTCGCCTGCGGAGGTGCGTTGCGGATGACTGTGGTTGACGAGTTCCGTCGCCGTGGGTTCGCGATCACGGAGGGGCAGCTGATCCGTGCTGTGCGGGCCGGGCTCGCCCGTGTGTCCACGCCTGGCAGCGCCGCGCTGTCCGCCGCCGACGCGGCGCTCCTGGACGCCTCCGGACTCCCGGAAGATCCTGCGGCTCCGACAGCGGCCGAAGCCGCCGTCAGCGCCGCCGCGCATCTGATCGCTGAGTCGCACAGCCCAGCCGATGCTGCGGCGCTGCTGGGGATCAGCCCTTCTCGGCTCAGTCACCGGATCGCGGATGGTGACGTGTATCAGGTTCAGCTGGGCCGCGATCGGTACCTACCGCGCTGGCAGTTCCGCGACAACAAACCATTGCCTGGACTCGCCGCGGTGCTAGCCGCGCTACCCGACGAACTGCATCCGCTTGCGGTGGAAGGTTTCATGACCACCCCGGATCCCGATCTTGACGGCATGTCGGCCGTGGCGTGGCTGACGGCAGGAGGGGATCCCCATGCGGTCGCCGCCCAGGCTGTCGGTCTCGACCGTTGGTGAAACTGCCGCGTACCCCACCCGTCCCACTCACCCTCGCACCAGGCGACATCAAGCCGGCGACGCAGCGACTGTGGCGCATCCACCGCACCTGCGGCGAACACGTCCTGCACTGGAATGCGCTGCGGCGCTGGGGGCCGACCATCGTCTCGGTACGACCCGCAGGAGTCGCCCCCGGGGCCCAGCAGCCTCGGCGTCACCTACCTCGCAAGCGATGTCACCACTGCGCTCGCCGAAGTGTTCCAGCAGACCAGGGTCATCGATACTGCCGCCGGGGCGCCGTACCTCACCGGCTGGACCCCTGCGCGAACCCTTCAGCTGCTCGATCTGACCGGCGACTGGCCGGTGCGCCACCTCGCATCCCAGGTGCTCATGTCAGGTCCGAAGTCGTCCTGCCGCGCCTGGTCCCGAGCCATCGCATCAACACTCGCTGACCTCGACGGGTTGTGGGCGCGATCCTCATTACTTGACGGCAGCATCATCGTGCTGTTCAACCCCGCTGCCGACGCGTTCCCCGAACGCCCCGACCTGTCCCTGCCGCTGGATGCCCCCGGACTGGCTGACCGGCTTGCCGCGGCCGCGGATCGCATCGGCTACTGGCTCGCGTGAACTTGTCCGGCGTGCTTCAGGTCCTGCGCAGGCGCAGGTGCCGTCAGCACGCGGGCTGCTCCGCGGCCGATCGATCCGCTCGGGTGCGGTTGGTGATCGCCAGTTGCCGAGCGGTGTATCGGCGGAGCGCCGAGAGCTGGATCGCAGTCAACCGGTCACACACCCAATCCCAGTGCAGCGCCACCCAATCGCCCGGCTGTACGGCTGTCAGCGAGCGGCCGTCAGCGGACAGCCTGGCGCTCTCGGTCGTCGGCTCACCGAGCCCGAGCCGCGAGCTGTCCCAGCACAGTGGCTGGTACCGAACCCGAACCTGTGCTCCGCCAACGTCGAGCACCTGCCCCCAGCGGATGCGACAGCGGTCAAGGACCCGCAGGGCGTGCGGCGCCCCCGTCCGGCGCAGGATGCCCACCCAGGGATAGACCGCGAAGACGTGAAAGCTGTGGTGCGCAACGGGTGCCGGTGATGCGTCCAGCGCCTCGAGGTCAGTTCCGCTCTGGCCCGCGAATGCGGTTCGGACGGCTGCGGCGAAGGATTCGACGTCGCCGGAGTTGAGCAGCTCGTTTCCGACCCAGTAAGCCTCCACCACCCGCTGGTCCATCACCGACCCGGCCCCTGAGCTCGCGGCCAGGTGCTCGAGGTAGGGCCAGGCGCCGTCGAATGCCTTGGCCCGCTGTTCCATGTCGGCGCCCAGTGCCATGTCGGCGCCCAGTGTCTTGTCGGCGCCCAGTGTCTTGTCGAGGTCCTGCGCCTGGACCACAGCGCCGGTCGGCACAGCCGGATCCAGGTGACCGTCGGCGAACTCCAGCAGCTCACGGCCGTCGCCGGATCCGCAGTATCCCAACGCATTGGGCGGATATGCATACCGGGCGAACATCGCCTCGCCCGCCGCACGAACACCGCTGGGCATCAGCAGATCCTGGGCAGCTGCTCGCCGATCGGCAGCTGCACCACCCTGTTCCCGCCCAGTGCCGTCCTGGCTACCACCATGCTTGGATGATCGGACCCGCAGCGGCCGATCACCGCTGACTCCTTCCCGAATTCGTGTGCCTGCATGGCGGCCAGCACCCGCTCGGCGTCGGACTCCGCAACGATGGCGATCAGCTTCCCCTCGTTGGCCACCTGCAGAGCATCCAGTCCGAGCAGGCTGCAGGCGTTGCCGACCACTTCCGGGATGGGCACAGTGTTTTCCACCAGATCGATGCCCACGTCAGCGGCCTTGGCGATCTCGTTCAGTGAGGCTGCCACCCCGCCACGGGTGGGATCCCGCAGGGCGTGGATGTCGGCGCCGGTGGCGATCATGTCCTGCACCAGTCCGTTCAGTGGTGCGCTGTCGGTCTCGAGCCTCACCCCGAACTCCAGGCCCTCGCGGCAACTCATGATCGCCACCCCGTGCACCCCAATGGGTCCACTGATGATCACCACATCGCCCACGGTGGCCCGGGCGGGCCGGATGTCGACGCCGTCGTCGATCACCCCGATACCCGCGGTGTTGACGAAAACGCCGTCACCGTGGCCGGAATCCACCACCTTGGTGTCACCGGTGACCAGCTGCACACCCGCTGCGGCCGCCGCGTGACCTATCGCGGTGGCGATCCGGTTGATCTCGGTGAGTGGGGTTCCCTCCTCCAGGATGAAGGCAGTCGACAGGTACAGCGGCCGGGCACCGGACATCGCCAGGTCGTTGACCGTACCGTTGACCGCGAGATCTCCGATGTTGCCTCCGGGGAAGAACATCGGTTTCACCACATAGGAATCGGTGGAGAAGGCCAGCCTTCCCGCGACCCTGGGCAGGACGGCGGAATCGCCGAGCTCGGCGGTGGCCGCGTCGCCGAACGCCGGCAGGAACAGATGCTCGATCAACTCCCCGGACATCGCTCCGCCACCGCCGTGTCCCATCACGATGGTGGGTGAGTCCCGCAGCGGCGCCGGGCAGGTCCAGCCGTCGAAGTCCAAGGCGGTCCCGGGGTGGTGATCCATCGCCATGTCATCCCGCATTGCCCGGACCTCAGACACGACTGGCTGCCGGAGTGAGTTCCAGCCGGCGATACAGGTAGTACGCGGCGCAGGCGCCCTCCGAGGAGACCATGGTGGCACCGAGCGGGTTGCGCGGAGTGCATTCCTTGCCGAATGCCGCGCACTCGTGCGGCTTGATCAGGCCCTGCAGCACCTCACCCGAACGGCACAGGGTCGACTCGTCGGTGTGGATACCTCTGACGTCGAAACGGTTCTCCGCGTCGAAGTCGGCATACCGGCTGGACAGCTTCCACCCGCTGCCGGGGATCATCCCGATGCCCCGCCACACCCTGTCCGTTCTCTCGAAGACGTCGAAGAGCATCGCCTGGGCAGCCATGTTTCCGTCCGCGGTAACGGCCCTGGCGTAGGCGTTCTCCACCTCGAACCGGCCGGATTCCAGCTGCAGCACCGTTTTCCGGATACCTTCCAGGATGTCCAGCGGTTCGAAACCGGTGACGACGATCGGCACCTGGTATTTCTCGGCGAGAGCGGGGTACTCGGACGTTCCCATCACACTGCACACGTGCCCGGCGGCCAGGAACGCCTGCACACGGCAGGTGGGGGATTCCATGATCGCCGAGATCGCCGGCGGTACCAGCACGTGCGACACCAGGAGCGAGAAGTTCTTGATGCCAAGCCGTTTCGCCTGGTAGACGGTCATGGCGTTGGCCGGAGCGGTGGTCTCGAATCCGATCCCGAAGAACACCACTTCGCGCTCGGGGTTCTCCTTGGCGATCTTCAACGCGTCCAGCGGTGAGTAGACGACCCGGACGTCGCCGCCGGCACTTTTGATGCGGAACAGATCGTTGGACGAACCTGGCACCCTGAGCATGTCGCCGAATGAGCAGAAGATCACCCCGGGCTGCGCGGCGATAGCCAACGCCCGGTCGATGATCTCCAGCGGCGTCACGCACACCGGACAGCCGGGACCGTGGATCATCTCGATCTCGTCCGGCAACAATTGGTCGATGCCGTGCCGGATGATCGAATGGGTCTGGCCCCCCGCAGACCTCCATGATGGCCCACCGCCGGGTGGCGGCTTCATGGATGCGGTCGAGCAGCTTGCGGGCCAGCTCGGGGTTCGAGAACTCTTCCAGGTACTTCATCGCGGCGCTCCGTTCGTGATTCCGGCCTGTTTGGCGGCGAGCGCGAATCCGTCCCCGAACTCCTCCTCCATGATTCCGAGTCGCTCGAAACTGGCCAGAGTGGCCAGCGCTGATTCCTCGTCGAGTTTCTGCAGCGCGAACCCGACGTGGACGATCACATAATCGCCGACAGCGGCCTGCGGTATGTACTGCAGGCACACCTCTTTCACCACTCCGCCGAAGTCCACCTCGGACATCTGGGTGTCGTCGGCCTCGAACAGCCGCAGGATCCGGCCGGGTACGGCTAGACACATGTCGAACTCCTTTCATCCATCCGCTTCGTAGCGGCCATCACCTGGCCGAGCGCCAGCCCGCCGTCATTGGGAGGAACCCGTCGATGCCGGAGCACGGTGAACTCCGTGCGGCGCAGTGCACGGCAGGCGCCCCGCAGGACGATCGAGTTCTGGAACACACCACCGGACAGTGCGACGGTGCTCAGCCCGGTCGCCCGCTGGGCGTGGACCGCCAGATCGACGATCAGGTCCACGACGGCCCGGTGGAATCGCCGGCTGATGTCGCCGCTGATGTCGCCGGACACGGCATCGGCGGCAACCGCCCTGATCACCGGCGAGGAGTCAACCAGCAGTTCGCCCCGCAAGTCCGCGAGCGAGAACCGGTACCCGTCATCACCGCCTTCCGGCGGGTGCTCCGCTGCGCCGATCGCCCGGGCCGCGCCCTCCAGCTCGATCGCGGCCTGGGCCTCGTAGTCGGCCACCTGCCGGACCCCGGCAATGGCACTGACCGCATCGAAGAGCCGACCCATGCTCGAGGTCGGGACGCAGCCGAAGCCGCTGGCCAGCTGCCGGTCCAGCACCGCGAGTTCGTCCGGGGGACAGCAAGCGACGCAGGCCAGGTTCTCATCCCATGGCACCCCGGACGCCCGCAGGTGGGACAGGGCCATCCGGTAGGGACGTTCGACGGCCGCGTCTCCGCCCGGCAATGGAACGTAGGCGAGGTGACCGAGTCGCTGGAAATCCTGGTAGCGACAGATCAGCAGTTCGCCACCCCAGACGGCGCCGTCGGAGCCGAAACCCGTGCCGTCGAACGCGATTCCGATGACCGGACGCCGGCCGTCGAGGCCGTGCTCCGCCATCACCGAGCAGATGTGTGCGTGATGGTGCTGGACCTGGGCGACATGGCGGTGGCTGCCTCGGGCCCAATCGGTGGTCCGGTACCCGGGGTGACGATCGGAGATCACCTCTTGGGGCTGGATCCCGGTGAGCATCGCCATGTGCGCGGCGGTGTCCGTGAGCGTCTGCAGCGACCGCAGATCATCCATGTCGCCGATGTGCTGGCTCATCCAGGCGTACCTGCCGTCGGCCAGGCAGCAGGCGTTCTTCAGGTCCGCGCCGACGGCGAGGGTTGGCGTGACCGACTCCGGCAGCGCGAGTGGAAGCGGGGCGTAGCCGCGGGATCGGCGGATCGGCAGCGGCTCGCCGTCGACCACCCGGGACACCGAATCGTCGCACGGCACCTGTATCGGCCGGTCATGACGCAGCCACCCATCGACCAGTGGAGCCAGCAGAGCCAGGGCGATGTCGTCGTCGGTGATGATCGGCTCTCCGGAGAGGTTGCCGGACGTCATCACCAAGACGGGTGGGGAACCGGAATCGCCCGGTAGGCCGAACAGCAGGCTGTGCAGCGGGGTGTAGGGGAGCATGACGCCCAGATCGGGGTTGCCGGGCGCCACCGAAGGTGCGACCACCGGAGCGGCCGCGGTCTCGAGGGCTCCCACCGCCTCTTCGGAGCCCGTCCGACGCCTGCCCAGCAGCACGATCGGGCGGGCCGGATCGGTCAGCAGGGCTGCCTCGGCGGTGTCGATGTCGACCAGCCGCCGGGCGGTGTCGATGTCGGCGGCCATCACCGCGAAGGGCTTGTCCCCGCGGCGCTTTCGTCGCCGCAACTCGGCCACCGACGTCTCGTTGCCGGCGTCGCAGACCAGGTGGTAGCCGCCGATTCCCTTGACCGCCAGGATGCTCCCGTCACCGAGGAGTCCGCGGGCCGCGGCCATGGCCGCGTCGTCGCCGCGCACCGTCGAGCCGTCCGGCGTCCGCAATTCCAGCCGGGGGCCGCAGTCCCGGCATGCGATCGGCTGGGCATGGAAGCGCCGGTCGGCGGGATCGGAGTACTCGACCCGGCAGGCCGGGCACATGTCGAAACCGGCCATCGTGGTGGTGACCCGGTCGTAGGGCAGGGACGTGATGATGGTGAAGCGGGGTCCGCAGTTGGTGCAGCTGACGAACGGGTGCCGGTAGCGACGGTTGCCGGGATCGGTCATGTCCGCCAGGCAGTCCGCACAGGTGGCGACGTCCGCTGAGGCCAACGTCCGTCCGGATGATCCGGTGGCGGTGTCTCCGATGTGGAATCCGGTACCGCCGCGGACCGGCCGGGCTTCGATCTCGATGCTCTGCACGATGGCCAACGGCGGTGGGTTGCCGGTCATCCGGCTCAGGAATTGCTCCACCCGGTGCTCGTCGCCTTCGACCTCGACCAGCACTCCGGAGCTGGTGTTGACGACCGAGCCGGTGAGGTGCAGTTCGGTCGCCGTGGCGTAGACGAAGGGCCGGAAGCCGACGCCCTGGACCAGCCCGGTGATCGTGCACCGGCGTCGCACCCGGTCCAGGCTGGCCAGCTCCGGAGTCGGGTGCTGCTTGGTGGCAATACTCATGGTGGACTCATGGTGGTGGCAGATCGTCGCGCGGACGGCCCATCATCTCCAAGCCGGACAGCGCTCGCTCAGCCGCTGCCTGGTCGACGACCTCGACCGCGAAACCCATATGGATCAGCACCCAGCTGCCCGGCTGCACCCCGGTCTCGAGCATGCCGACGTTGATCTGCCGGACCTTACCCATCACGTCCACCAGCGCGACCTGATCGGCGTACCCGTCGACCATTTCGACCACTCGGCCCGGAATCCCCAGACACATGGTTACCGTCCTCCCGCGGACCGGACACCGGTCAGCTTCATCACTGCCGCGACCGCAGGCTCTACGGCCGCGGCGACCAGGGGCGAAAGACCGAGCCGATCACCGACATCGTCGCCCTCGCATCCGACCAGCACGGTCGGCGGTAGTCGGCCCCCCATCGAACCGACAGCAGACAAGACCGCGTGCGGCGCCATCCCATGCGGATCGGGTGGCCGGCCGACGATGGAGGCGAGATCGACCTCGACCACATGCACCGTCCCCGGCCGGCCCCTGCTGGGCAGCAGATCGATCAACACCAGACGGTCCCATTCCTCCAGCAGGTCGTAGGCAAGGTGCATGCCGCGGATCCCGTAGTCGGTCACGACGACGCCTGTCGGCAGCGGCGATCCGGCCAACCGCCGCGCCACCTCGGACCCGAACCCGTCGTCACCGAGGAACACATTGCCGACCCCGGCGACCAACACCCGGTCGGCGGGGCCCGCACTGAACGGTGGCTCGGTGCGTTCTGGTGCGGCGGCGCCGAACCTGGTCACATGTTCCTGATCTTCAGGTATCGGGCGATGTCCTTGCGGGATGACAGCGCGACGACGACTCCACCCACCGCGGCGGCAATGGCCGTGATGGTGGTGAACACGCCGATGGTTTTCATGTCGGATCTCCTTGATCTTCAGTGGCCGGCGGGTGGTTGTCCCGCCGTGGACGACGCAGGAGCCGGTGCCGGTTCGATCTCCTCGGGCCCGAAGTACAGATAACGGCCGTACCACTCGTGCAGCTCGGCGGCCGGGTCGTCGGCCAGCACGACGGCGACATGGGTGTTGCCGTCCACGTCGGAGTACACCGAGGTGACCTTGGCCGGCCGGCCATCGTAGAAAAGGTCCTGCGCGTCCGCGCGACGGCGCGGCCGCAGTCGCACCAGGCTGCCGTTGCCCACCGTGACGCCATCGATCACCACGGTGTCGGTGGACGGGGAGACCGCGGCGTCCACACCGGGGTCCCACCAGGGTGCGTCTGGGGTGGCGAAGGTGGGGATCGCACCGTCGTCCCACGGCATCTCGGTGGTGTCGGCATCCCATCGGATCTGCTCAGCGGCGGCGGCGACCCGATGCGGATCGCGCAGGATCCCGTGCATCCTGGCCAGCGTCTCCTCCGGCATGGCCTCGCACCTGTCGATGATCGCCGCCGCCGCCGGGTCGGTGGCCCGGGCGGCGGCCTTCTCCTCGTCGGTCAGCGTCATCACCCGCAGGGTGAGGATCTCGTCGATCTCGGTGGAATCGAACAGGGCTCCGGCGCTCTCCTGCGCCACAGCCGGATAGTCGTAGAGAATGATCGGCGAGGCCAACACCACGTCGGTGTCCCCGGGGGAGCCGGCAAGCACCGGCCAGCACCGCGACTGACGGCAGTGTTTCGCCTCGGTCTCCAGGTGCGCGGGTGGCTCCAGCAGCGAGATGAACGATCCGTTACCCGTCTGCAACAGCAGGTGCGCTCCCAGGAACGACACAGCTATCGCTTCCTCCCGGCTGCCGACCGGATCGGGGTGGTCGTTGCGAACCGTGCAGCTGAGCCGGAACGTGTCCGGTTCGGCCGAAGTGGATCCGGGCGAGTGCAGTGGCTCGGCATGGATGGTCAAGGTCCCGGTGAGCCGGCGCCGGGTTCGGACGGTACGCCCGCCGCGGTCATCGGGGGGCGCCGTTTCCTCGCCGGCTTCGACGGACACGTCCACCGAGCGTGCGGATTCGAGCTCCGACAACCGGAACGGGCCGAACACCAGCTCGCGCTGTACCGCTTCGTCGAAGGACAGCAGGGTGCCGTCGGGACCCGGCGGTTCGGTGGTGGGCAGGTCGTTGTCGAGGCTGCCCTGCTGTGTTTGGCGGCGCACCAGGTGCAGGAAACGCAGTTCGATCTGCACCGACGTGTCGGGGGTGCCGGACATCAGGCACTCACAGTGCATCGACGGATCCTCCGCGATGCCGCTGTCGAGCGGGTCGGGCGGTCCGAGCACGCCGAACTGCCAACGGATCAGGTTCTTCGCGGAACTGGCTCGGTAGGGGTAGAGCAGGTAGCCCTCCCACAGCACCGCGTCGGCGACGGTGCGGGCGAGTTCGATGCTCATGGTGCCGGCACCCCCGCCTTGGCCAGCAGCGCGGCGAACGTCTCGGCCCAGCCGGTGAGGCCCCACTCCGACCTGACATGCATCAGTGAGTCCAGGGTGTCGGTGTCCAGGCGGATCCATCCGGAACTCGGGAAGAACTGGTCCATCGCCTCCCGCCAGATCCTGGTGGGCATCTGATAGTTCTGGTCGGTGTCCCACGGCACTTGCTGTACACGGAAACCGTTGTCACCACGCAGGAAAACCGTGCCGGAGAACATCAGGGACAGCGGGACGGCGCCCTCCCTGACGGTGTGCAGGTACTTGGCGGCCGCCACCTCCAGGTCATAGGTCAGGGGAAACGGCAGCGTCACCTCCGTCTCCTCGGTGAAGCCGGGCACCACCGCGGATGTATGGCCCCAGAGGAACGGGCGCAGGGTGTCCGTCCACCTGATCCGGCTGCCGAACATGTCCTGCAGGCCAGCGGCCTCCGCGTCGTTGTAGCCGCGACGTTGCGGGTCGATGCGTACCTGGCATCGCAGGGCAACGCAGTGCACGATCTCCCCGCTGGTCTCCGCGATCCGCACCTTCAGCGACAGGCTCGGGACGGCCGCGTATCGCTCCACCTCGATGTCCCTGACGGTGAACTCGATCATCGCGGCACCGGTACCTGGGCGGCCGTTGAATCCGAAACCGCCGTGGAATCCGAAACCGCCGTGGAATCCGGAACCGCCGTGGAATCCGGAACCGCCGCCGGAGGCTGAACGCTCGGTGCCTGGCGGCTGCGGAGCCGGATCTCGGTGAAGTACTCCTGGACCTGTTGGCGCGCCTGGGTTCCGCCGTCGAATCCGCGCCAGACCTGACGCAGCCGGCCGATCAGTTCGTAGCAACTGTCCACCGGCACCAGGTAGCACTCGTAGCCATCGCCCCCGTGCAGCGGCGCCCGCAACAGCAGCGCCTCCACGTCGGGTCGCAGGGTGCGCAACGCCGGGTTCTCGGTGACCACCCGCTCCCATGAGGTCAGCGGCAGGGTGGATTCGGTCGCACCGGCCGGCCCGGGGTAGAAGGCCGAGATCCCGTCCAACTGTGCGTTCTGGAAGACGAAGACCAGATTGACCGGGATCTCCAGCTCGTCCCACTGCCCCGCGCCCAGCCGGAAATCCGGAAAGGTCAGGAATCGTTCGGGAACCGCGCGATACTTCAGCGCCGCACCGTCGGCGGTGAACAGCAGATAGCAGGGGCGGCAGGCACACAGCAGGCTGCGCTGCTCGGTGTTCACCACGTGCTGATGGTTCTCGGTGATGGGTTCGCCGCACATCTCGCAGCGGGGACCGGTCGGGGGCGGGCGTCCCTTGCTGATCCTGGCGATGACCTCGAGGGGATTGCCGCGAGGTGACCCGGATGTCACCGCGACCCCGACGGAGAGACCATCTCGGGCAGTGCCAGCGCCAGCCGACCCGCACGGGTCAACAGCGGTAGCGGGGCCAGGTGCTGACCATCGACGTCGACCGACGCGCCGGCCCGCCGAACGTCGAAATGTGCTCGGCAGGAAGGACAGGTCAGGACGGCGCCACCGGTGGAGGCACCAAGCCTGCGCTCCAGATGCCCTGAGCGCAGGCTGGCGCCGCACGCCGCGCAGAGGTCGCGGAATGCCAGAAGATCGGCGCCGTTGCGGCACAGGATGACCGGCGTCCCGCCGACCTCCACGCCGATCACGTCGCCAGAGTCCAGCTCGGGAAGGTCCGGAAGGGTATGCCAGAGGACCGGTTCCGGGCCGACGAGCGTGCCCGCGTCGTCCGGCGGGGTGGCTGCCGAAGGGTGGGTCACCACATCCAGCGGGATCAGCCCACGCCCGGAGGGGGCCGACGATGCTGCCGACGGAGCCTGCACATCGAAGCCGGTGATCTCCGGCGCGGCCTGCGACACCGCATCCTCGACGGCCAGAGACATGGTCGCCGCCGACGACGAGCAGCCGTCACAGCTTCCCAGCAGCCGCAGCTGCACCACGCCCTGCTCGGTGATGCCGAGCAGTTCCACATTGCCGCCGTGCGTCTGCAGATACGGCCGGACGGTGTCCAGAGCCCGTTCCACTCTTGCTGTCACGTCCTCCGGGTGCAGCCCGTGAACCAGCAGCAGGCTGGCGACCAGGTCGTCGTCGGCGAAAGCCTCGAGAACGTCGGCGCTCAGCGCTCCGTTGTCGTACAGCAGGTCCATCATCCGCTCGAGCCCGCGGCCGTACAGTTCGGAGAGCAGCCGTACCAGCTCCTCGGTACGTTCCCTGGCGACCGAGCCATTGCTGGAACTGGCCTCCAGCAACGTCTCGATGCGGTCGCCGACCGACCGCAGATCAATCTGGCCCGGTGCGACCTCGGCGTCGACGACCGTCAGCGGGTCACTCCTGGTCTCGACCGACGGTAGATCCGGTGCCGCCACAGGCCCTCCTTCGTCGTACTGGTTGCAGCGGATCGGTCAGCGCCGGCGATGGGGCCGGTGATGCGGGCCCGCGATCAGCCGGTGCCCGTCGACTGCGATCAGCCGGTGCCCGCGGACTGCGTCGGTGAATGCACGGTTTCGATGGTCTTGCCCTCACCCAGGTACATGTGCACGCCGCAGGGCAGGCACGGGTCGAAACTCCTGACCGTGCGCATGATGTCGATGCCCTTGAAGTGATCCCGGTCGTTCTCCTCGAAGATCGGCTGGCCCTGCACCGCGTCCTCGTAGGGGCCAGGGGTCCCGAGCGAGTCGCGCGGGCTGGCGTTCCACGGAGTCGGCGGATACGGGTGGTAGTTGGCGATCTTCCCGTCCCTGATCACCAGGTGGTGGCTGAGCACACCGCGAACGGCCTCGGTGAAGCCGCAGCCGACAGCCTCGTCCGGTACCTCGAACGACTCCCAGGTCTTGGTCCGGCCGGCCCGGATCTCCTCCAGAGCTTTTTCGGCGAAATGCAGGGCAGCGGCCGCCGCGTAGGCCTGGAAATACGTGCGGGCCCGGTTCCGCTCGAGCGTGTTGCTCCACTGGGGAATGTTCCATTCCAGCTCGACCGGGCCTTTCAGGGCCGTCTTCGGCAGGTTGATCTTCACGCTGTGCCCGGTGGACTGCACGTAGCCGATGTCCACCAGGCCGGCCAGCGCCGTCGACCAGAGCCTGGCCAGTGGGCCACCACCGGTGTCCAGCGCCAGGTAGTCCTTCCCGTCGAACCAGCGGGGCGACATCACCCAGGAGTACTTGTCGTTCATGTCCCGTTTCTGGGGCTGCGGATTGGTGTGCTGGTTCCACGGATGCCGGCGGTCGACGGGATTGCCGAGGGGGTCGCGGGTGACGAACATTTCCTGACCCTCCCAGTCGTTGTAGTACGAGCTGCCGAGCAGGATCCGGATACCCAGGTTGATGTCGACCAGGTCGGTGGTGACGAGCTTGCCGTCCACCACTACCCCCGGGGTGACGAACATGGCCCGACCCCAGTCGGTCATGTCCTTGTACTCGAAGTTGCAGACGTCGGGGTCCTGGAACGAGCCCCAGCAGCCGAGCAGAGTGCGCCGTAGACCGACCTGCTCGTAGCCCGGCAGGGCGTCGTAGAAGAAATCGAAGAGGTCGTCGTGCATCGGCACGACCCGCTTCATGAATTCGACGTAGCGCATCAAGCGGGTGAGGTAGTCGGTCATCAGCTGGACCGTGGCCACCGTCCCGACACCGCCCGGGTACAGCGTGGACGGGTGGACGTGGCGGCCCTCCATCAGGCAGAACATCTCCCGGGTCGACCGGCTGACCTGCAGGGCCTCCCGATAGAACTCGCCGGTGAACGGATTCAGCGACCGCATGATGTCGCCGATGGTCTGGTAGCCGTGATCACCCCGGTGCGGAGCTTCGGTGCGATTGGCCTTCTCCAGCACCGCGGGGTTCGTCTCCGAAACCATCTTCTCGCAGTAGTCGACCCCGACCAGGTTCTCCTGGAAGATGTTGTGGTCGAACATGTATTCGGCGGCCTCGCCGAGATTGACGATCCACTCCCCGAGGTGCGGCGGCTTGACCCCGTACGCCATGTTCTGGGCGTAGCAGGAACAGGTGGCATGGTTGTCGCCGCAGATGCCGCAGATCCGGCTGGTGATGAAGTGGGCGTCGCGAGGATCCTTGCCCTTCATGAAGATCGAGTATCCGCGAAAGATCGATGAGGTGCTGTAACAGTCCGCGACCACCCGCTGTTTGAAGTCGATCTTGGTGTAGATGCCCAACGACCCGACGATCCGGGTGATCGGATCCCACGCCATGTCCACCAGATCGGCGGGATCGGACGCGGTGCGCTGTGGCTTTGTCGATGTCATCGTCCTGGTTCTCCGGGTTCTCTGCGGGAAGAAAGGATTGGCGTCAGCCGACGGTCACCGACCGGCTGGGGATTCGGGCTCAGCGAGGCGAAGCAGCGGATCTCACCAGGTTCTCTTGGCACCGGTTGTCAGGGTGTTGCCGGTGTGACGCCACTTCGGTTCCTTGTCCAGGGTGCTCACGGTGACCTTCCGCAGTGTGCGGATCGCCGATCCGTACATGCCCGAGACTCTGGTCGAGAGTTTCCCGCCCGGTGGTTCGTCCATGAACGGCATGAACTTGTCCGGGAAGCCCGGCATGGTGCACCCGATGCAGATACCCCCCACGTTGGGGCAGCCGCCCACCCCGTTGATCCAGCCGCGCTTGGGCACGTTGCACTTGACCACCGGTCCCCAACATCCCAGTTTCACGATGCACTTGGGAGAGCCGTACTCGGTGGCGAAGTCGCCTTGCTCGTAGTAGCCGGCCCGGTCGCAGCCTTCGTGCACCGTGTATCCGAACAGCCAGGTGGGCCGCAGTTCCTCATCCAGCGGGATCATCGGTGCCTGCCCCGTCGCCTGGTAGAGCAAGTAGGTGATGGTCTCGGAGAGGTTGTCCGGCTGGATCGGGCAGCCCGGAACACAGACGATCGGGATGCCGGCCTTCGACTTCCACTCCCAGCCGAGGTAGTCCGGAACACCCATAGCGCCGGTGGGATTGCCGGCCATCGCGTGGATTCCGCCATAGGTGGCACAGGTACCGACGGCCAGTACCGCAAGAGCCTTGGGCGCCAACCGGTCCAGCCACTCGCTGGTGGTGACCGGCTGTCCGGTGGCCGGGTCGTTGCCGAAACCGGACCAGTATCCCTCGTCGTGCAGTTTCTCGTTCGGGATCGAGCCCTCGACGACCAGGACGAAGGGTTCCAGTTCGCCGCGGTCCGCTTTCCAGAACCACTCCAGGAAGTTGTCCGCCCCGCCGGCGGGTCCGCACTCGAAATCGATCAGTGGCCAGTGCACGGCGACATTGGGAAGACCGGGAAGGGCACCAAGGGCGATCTCCTCGATGCTGGGTTGCGTGGCGGCGGTGAGGGCGACCGAGTCGCCGTCGCAACTGAGCCCGGCGTTGATCCACAGAACATGGATCAGGGTTTCTTCGGCGCGAATCGCAGCTTCTGTGGGCATCGATCAACCTCACTGGCCGGGTCTGCGTTAGGAGACCCCTTCACGCCGTCGTCTCCGGCCGTGTCGGATTGTGCGACGCATCACTTTTCCTACGCCGCGGGAGCGATCATGTCAAGGTTGGTGACGCTGCGCAGCCGACCCGCGTCACGCCCGTCGGGTCGATCGCGCCCGACCGGTTTCAACGGACCCTGACGGATCGGATCAGCAGCTCTTGACCGCTGATCACCCGGACGTCCGCGCTGCCGCACGGACACAGCAGGATGGGTCGATCCAGGCCGAATACCTGTTGGCAGCTCAGGCATTCCGCGCTTCCCGCAGGTTCATCGATGTCCAGCTCGGCGCCTTCCATCGACGTTCCGGCGCAGGCAAGTTCGAAGCAGAAGCGGAGCGAGTCGGCAACCACGCCGGAGAGCTTGCCGACGGTGAGGTGAACCTCGGCGACCCGGGCGTCACCAAGGCGCTCCGTCACCTGATCGACCACGCTCTGCATCACGGACAGTTCATGCACGGACCGGCTCCGTTCGTCACCGGCACGCGATGTCCGGTAGCGCGCTCGCCTTGGGGGACGCGTCATCAAACGCTACGCCGGGCGCCCTCCGCCGCACCATTTGTCGGGGCGCCGACCGAGAGTGCCCCGGCGACCCTGCGCCTTTCGGTGATCGGACCAGTACCATTCTTGCTCCGGCCGGCCGTCGAGCCGCAGAAGCGTCTGTGAGTCGGAGTCAGGTGAAATCGTCCTTTGAGTACCACAGAGAATGCGGCCACTGAGAAAGCGGTTCGCGCAGCGCTCAGGGAGCGCGGGCTGCGGTGCACCGGTGAGCGGATGGCGGTGTTGTCGACCCTCACCGAGGCTGCCGGTCACCTGACGGTGTCCGACATCCATGAGCGGATACGCGCCGGCGGAAAGCAGGTCGACCTGTCCACCGTCTACCGCACGGTCACCATGCTGCAGGAGCTCGATCTCGTTCACGCTGTCGCTCTGCCGGATCAAGCGGTTACCTATGGCGTCGTAGAAGCCGCCCACCACCACGCGGTGTGCACCTCCTGCCAGTTGATCACCGAGGTTCCGGCCGCGGTGCTGTCGACCGTGCTGGCAAACGCCGTTCAGCTGGCACAGCGGGCGACCGGATACACCCTGGAGCACGGGTCACTGCAGCTACACGGCCTGTGCGCGCGATGCCATGAGCAGGCCTCCACCCCGCCGTTCAGCTAGCCGTTTCGGGTATTGCGAACGTCTTGCAACTGGCACTAGTGTGCGCCTCGACGGCGATCTGGCCGGGCGCCCCAGACGCCTTGGATGACCATCGATCGCCGCGGTGAATCGATGAGACGAGGCTTGCCATGGAAGGTCGGAGTTCCACGACGGCGGCGCCTCAGTCCGCATTCCGGCAGTTCCGCGCCGCCCTGTCCCGGAACGACCTGGCCTGCCTGGCGGGCATGTACGGGTTCATCGTCTTCCTGCACCTGATCGGGTTCGGGGTGCTGATCGCATTCGTGGTGCCCCGGGCCTACGACCTCGGCGGGACCACCGGTGTCTATGGCATCGGGGTCGGCGTCCTGGCCTACACCCTGGGCCTGCGCCACGCGTTCGATGCCGATCACATCGCCGCGGTCGACAACACCACCCGCAAGCTGCTGGCCGACGGCGGCAAGCGACCGCTGTCGGTCGGATTCTGGTTCTCCCTCGGACATTCCACCATCGTGTTCGGGTTGTCGTTCCTGTTGGCCTTCGGGGTCAAGGCGCTGGCCGGCCAGGTCGAGAACGGACGCTCAGAGTTGCACTCGGTGACCGGCATCATCGGCGCGTCGGTGTCCGGGGTCTTCCTGTGGATCCTGGGCATCCTCAACCTGGTCGTGCTGATCGGCATCTTCCGGGTGTTCGGCCGGATGCGCCGCGGCGGGTTCGACGAGCAGGAGCTCGAGGACCAGCTGAACAAGCGCGGTTTCATGAACCGCTTCCTGGGCGGTCTGACCAAGTCGGTGCGCAAACCCTGGCACATCTATCCGATCGGGGTGTTGTTCGGCCTGGGCTTCGACACCGCCACCGAGGTCGGGTTGCTGGTGCTCGCTGGTGGGGTGGCGGCGTTCAACCTCCCGTTCTTCGCGATCCTGGTGCTGCCGGTGCTGTTCGCGGCGGGCATGTGCCTGATGGACACCACCGATGGTGTCTTCATGAACTTCGCCTACGGCTGGGCGTTCGCCAAGCCGGTCCGCAAGGTCTTCTACAACATCACCATCACGTCGCTGAGCGTCGCGGTTGCGTTGATCATCGGAACCATCGAACTGATCGGCGTGCTGGTCGACCAGGCGAACATCCGCAGCGGCCCACTGCTCGCGATCGCCGACATCCCGCTCGACTACGCCGGCTACGGCATCGTGGCCCTGTTCGTCGTGACCTGGCTGGTTGCCCTTGCGGTGTGGAGGTTCGGCAGGATCGAGGAGAAGTGGACAGCCGCGCTGGCCAGGGCGACAGAATGACAGACCCGGCATCATTACCGATCGAGGTGATCTGACATGTGTGCAACGTGCGGTTGCGGCAACGACGAGGGCGCACGAGTGTCGACGATGCACGCGCACTCCCACGAGCACGAGCACGATCCGCACGACCACGATCATGATTTCGGGCATGAGCACGGGCACGACCACGGACATGAGCACGACCACCGCAACGACCAGGACCACGGGCATGACCACCACGGGCCCGCGCACGACGGAGCCCACTCCCGCCCGGACGAAGAGCAGGGTCCGCCGCCCGGCGATGCCGAGCACGGCCAGCAGCAGCGAACCGCCGCGACCGACACCGACGGGCGGACCCACATTCTGGAACTGAGCATCCTGGCGAAGAACGACGCGATCGCCGAAACCAATCGACGGCTCTTCGCCGAGCGCGGAGTCACGGTTCTGAACCTGATGAGTGCTCCGGGTTCGGGCAAGACGACGCTGTTGGTGCGTGCCTTGACCGACGTCGGCGCGCGGACCCAGGTCGCGGTGATCGAGGGCGACCAGGAGACCATGCTCGACGCCGACCGCATCCACGCGACCGGGGCTCCGGTGGTGCAGGTCAACACGGGGGCCGGCTGCCATCTCGATGCCCAGATGGTCAGCGACGCCGTGCGGGGCCTGGACCTGCGGCCCGGCTCGCTGCTGTTCGTGGAGAACGTCGGAAACCTGGTGTGCCCGGCCATGTTCGACCTCGGCGAAGCGGCGAAGGTCGTCGTCATCTCGGTCACCGAGGGTCAGGACAAGCCGCTGAAGTACCCGCAGATGTTCGCCGGCGCCGACCTGCTGTTGATCAACAAGTCCGATCTGCTGCCTTACGTCGATTTCGACGTCCAGGCCTGCACCGAGTACGCGCGGCGGGTCAACCCGGGCCTCGAGGTCATCGTGACCTCGGCGACCACCGGAGACGGGCTCGACTACTGGTACCGATGGCTGGACGCCAAGCAACCCCAGACACAGCCGTGACAACTCGTTCGCCGGTTGCCGGGGTTCTCGGGTTCCGCTCGGCGATGTCCACGACCTCGTCTATGCATGGTGGTTCGATCGGCGTACCGTCGCCCACATTCGTCGTCAGCGATTGACGACCACGCCTGACCGAGTCCCACTTGGAGGTGCCGACCAATGACGTCGACGAACCCGCCGCAGGGTGATCGTGCCGGCAAAGACTACAGCCAGGGAACAAATCCCAACCCGGGCGGCGACATCGATACCGGCGACAGTGCCGTCCCGCCTTACGACGACAAGAGCACCAGTGACGACGAGTTCTCCCAGGGCACGCGGCGCGCCATGGGCAGCGAGCCTCCCTTGCGCGAACCCAACGAGCCAGCCGCGGAAGCGCCGGATGATCTCTCGGACGCCCAGGCGCCCGACGACGTAGGCGTCAGCATGACCCGTCGCGGGGAAGACATCGCCCAGGATGACGGTAAAGAGGCCGGCCGGGTCGACACCGGAACCCACGAGGCGCCCAGTAACCGGCCGACCGGCGAGTCGACGGACCGCGACCGCAGTGGGGTGGACCCAGGGTAGGGCCGCCGGCTCGAATCAGAACGGCTCGACGACACGAACGGGACACCGAACAGCTGTGAAACTCTCGCCCGACCTGGAAAGAACTTTCAACGACCAGATCACCCTCGAGTTCGAGGCATCGATCGTCTATCGGCAGTTGGCGATCGAGATGGAGATCCGCAACCTGCCGGGCATGTCCGCGTGGTTGCGCCATCAGGCAGACGAGGAGATCGTCCACGCCAACAAGTTCATCGACCATTTGGCGGACCGCGACAACCATCCGGTGATCGGCACCATCCCAGGCCCCACCCTGGCGATCACGACCGTGCTCGAATGCTTCCAGGCCGCCCGCGCTCATGAGCAGCGGGTGTCCGACTCGATCCGCAGTTTGGTCCGGCAAGCCGAGGCGGCCGGTGACTTCGACTCCAGACCCTTACTGAACTGGTTCCTCTCGGAGCAGATCGAGGAGGAATCGACGGTGGACGAGATCGTCGGCCGCATCGAGCTGATCAACGAGGACGGTCCCGGCCTGCTGCGGCTGGACGACGAGCTGGGCCAACGCCCGACGGCGACCACCGAGAACACCGACCGCTGAACCGGTGACGCCTCAAAGCCGCTGAGCTGTCGATTCCCGGCTCTGCCGGCCGTCAGCGTGGTGGTTGACGGCGACAACGCCGTGACAACCACTCGATGATGGAGACACAGATGGTCAACGGCAGTATCACCTGGTGGGAGATCCGGGTACCGAATGTGGAGAAGGCGCAGGCCTTCTACACCGCCGTGTTCGGCGCGACGGCCCAGCCGTGGGACCGGTACGTGATGTTGCTGGACGCCGAGGGCAAGCCGTTCGGTGCCCTGGAGCAGACGGCGGATCCTGTCCCGACGGATGCCTACATCCGGAGCTATTTCCTGGCCGACGACCTGGAAGCAGCGCTGGAGACGATCACTGCCGCCGGCGGCTCCGTGGAGAGGAGTCGTGAGCTGATCAGCGAGGAGTTCGGGTGGTGGGCGCTGGCCCGCGATCCGTTCGGCAACTGGCTGGGGCTGTGCACCTCCAATCCGGCAAGCGATTGATCGGATTGCTGCCACCGATAGGTATTACAGGTTATACTCGTTGGTATGAAGGTGGCGGTGTCCATTCCAGCGGGTCTGTTCGAGCGGGCCGACGAGTCCGCTGCCAGGCTCGGCCTCAACAGGTCGCAGCTCTACGCCCGTGCGATCGAGGAGTTCCTGCGCAGCGAGGGCAACGACCCGGTCACGGCACGGCTCGACGAGATCGCCGATGAGCTGAACTCGAACCAGGGGGCGGCGTTAGCTCGCCGGCTCATCGACGTCGGCGCATGGGAGTGGTAGCACGCGGCGATGTGTGGTGGATCGACTTCGGTGACCCGATCGGCTCCGCGCCGGGCTACCGGCGGCCTGGTGTGGTGGTGTCGTCCGATCGATTCACCCGGTCCCGCCTGGGCACCGTCATCGTCGCTGCCATCACCTCGAACATGCGATTGGCGACCGCGCCCGGCAACGTCATGCTCCCCGACGGGTTGTTGTCCAAGCCCTCCGTGATCAACGTGACCCAACTGCTCGCAATCGACCGGCGGCTGCTGGACCGTTGGCTCGCGGCGCTACCGGCCGTGGAGGTGCGCGAGCTCGAGCAGGGTCTCCGGCTGGTCCTTGGACTGTAAGGCGCTGATCAGCGGGCGCCCCAGCCGCCGTCGATCACCAGGTCGGATCCGGTGATCGAATCGCTACCCGGCCCGCACAGATAGGCCACCGCCGCGGCCACCTCGGGCGGCTCGACCAGCCGCTTGATCGGCGACGACGCCAGCATGACCTGATCGAGGACCTCCTCCCGGGCGAGGTGGTGCGCTTCGGCCTGATCGGCGATCTGCTTCTCCACCAGAGGAGTGCGGACGTATCCCGGGTTGACGCAGTTGCTGGTCACACCGTGCCCGGCGCCCTCCAGGGCCAGCACCTTGGACAGTCCCTCCAGCCCGTGCTTGGCCGACACGTATGCCACCTTGAACGGGCTGGCGCGCCGACCGTGCGCCGAGGAGATGTGGACCAGTCGGCCCCACCCGTGCCGGTACATGGCCGGGACAACCGCGCGGGCCAGCACGAACGGGGCTGTCAGCATCAGCCGGGTGATCAGCTCGAACGTCTCGATCGGAAAGTCCTGGATCGGGGCGACGTGCTGAGTGCCGGCGTTGTTCACCAGGATGTCGACGCTGCCGGCGACCTGGTCGACGGCGGCCGGCAGGGCATCGATGTCGGACAGGTCGACGACCAGTGGAGCGGCGCCTATCTCCTCGGCCAGACTCCGCAGTGTCTCCTTGTCGCGGTCGGCGGCAATCACCGACGCGCCGTCCTCGGACAACCGCCGAGAGATGGCCGCGCCGATGCCGCCCGCCGCGCCGGTGACCAGGGCGGTGCGTCCGGCGAGAACGGGACTACGGCCGTTCGTCATGCCGACCAGCTTGAGTTCCATCGACCGGCCGAGCAGCCACCGCGGTGGCGGTGTAGGAGACAGTGTGATGGCTGACCAGGCGGCCGCTCGAGTCGGTGACGGTGGCTTGTGCGTGCGCGAGGAGCCGACCGGCCTTGATGACTGCGGCCCGGCAAGTCAGGTCACCGCGAGCCGGACCGAGGAAAGTGGAGTGCTGCTGGGTGGTGACGGCGTCTACCTGCCCGGTCTGCCCGATCAACGCGATCCAGGTCGTCACATCGGCAAGCGTCATGGCGCATCCGCCGTGGGCGATCCCGCCCGGCCGCAGCATGTACGGCCGGAGCGGAAGGGTGACGGTCGCCCGGCCCGGCTCCACGGAGTCCACCCGGAAGCCCCACCAGGCACTGAACGGGCTCTCATCGAGCAGGTTCTGCGCCTGGGTCACGTCGAACACCGGCGTTGCGAGCGCCGGGGCAGGGGGTGCTGGAGGCTCAGGCATCTCACGAACCTAGCTCCGCGGTCGAGCACTCAGCCAAGGGGGCCACTGCCTCGCCTCGGTGCCCGGGTTGCGGCACCTGTGCCCATCGGCCTTGCCGACCCTTTCAGGCGACACCTTTGCCCAGGTTGGGGGTGCTGGCACCATGGAGCGATGTTCATCGCGGGCCGCGAGAACTGGAGGATCGCCATCGACGAGCCGCAGGTGCTGCGGGTCGCCCTGTACATCCGTGAGATCGCCGGGCTGGAGCCGGTGACGGATCCGGTGATCCCGCCGTTGGATCCTCCCGCGACTGTCTGGCCGGCGTGGGTGCGCAAACCGGCCGAACCGCCCGCTCCCGAGCTGCCGGGCTTCGACTCGGTCGCAGCCTCGGCGCAGTGGTCACGATGGTGGATTCACGCCCTGGACCAGGGGGCTTCGGGCCAGCAGGACCTCACCTACCCGTCTTTCAAGGCGTTCGCGCACCTGCCCGAACTCCGCGGGCTGCTGAACCGCCATTATCCGAATGCCTTGAGCTGGTCGACCGCGTGCGGCGACGACCCGCGCGTCAAGCGGGATCACCTCGCTCCTGGATCGCGCCTTCCCGGGTTGATCCAGAGTCTGGAGCGAGAGGCCGGGCGTCATGCGCGACCGTTCGCACTGCGGATAACGGTGATCCCGGTGCAGAGCAAACATGCCTGGGTCCTCGATCAGGAGCACCTGTTGGTCACCCACCACCTGATCCGAGACGATGAGAACCTGTTGGACTGGCTGCGATCGCAGATCATCGCCTTGGTCTGACTCCGCTGGCAGGGTTTCCCTGCCGACCCCCGAGCCCGAACCGCCACAGCGGTCGGCATGTCCACTCAGCTATACCTGGCGCCCACCATTCTGCAGGCTGGGGTCAGGCTCAGTCCTCGCCTAGCGTTGCCGGCAAGACCGTTGCCAGCGCCACCGCTCCCGACGGCTGTATCATCGATGAAGGACCGGAACAGATGAGCACGCACATCGCCGCCCGCGACGAGTCCGCGGTCGCCCCGATTCCCACCGGCCGCCGGTCGGTGATGCGCCGCGCCGGTGAGGAGACCATCTTCATCCTGGCGACGTTCCCGGTTGCCGTGATTGCCTTTTTACTGGTGGCAGCGTCATTGGGGATCGGCATGGGACTGTCGATCCTGTTGATCGGGCTGCCGGTGCTCGCGATGGCCGCGCACCTGGCGCGGGCCTTCGCGGTGCACAAGCGGCGGATGCTTCGCAGGTACATGCGGCGGCCGGCTGCCACGCCGATGTACGACCGCTCCGACGGCGGTTTCATCCGCCGGGCGATCACCACTCTCAGGGATCCGCAGTCCTGGCTGGACGTCGGGCACACCTTCCTCGGCTTGATCCTGTCCGCCGTCACGTTCGGCCTCGCGGTCGGCTGGTGGACGGCGACGATCAGCTGCCTCGGCTGGGTGCTGTGGGGGTGGGCTCTGCGGCTGCCAAGCGACAGTGTGTCGCTGCCGGAGGTGCTGGGCCTTGGCGACAACTATCTGATCGATCTGATCTTCTACACGGCACTCGGTGTGGTTCTGCTGGTTCTGCTTCCGTGGGTGATCCGGGCCCTTGCCTGGGCGAACGCCGGGCCGGCCCTGATCTTGCTCAGCGGACGGGCGAACCTGCAGCGCGAGGTCGAGTTTCTGGTCAAGGGAAGGGCGGCGGCTCGGACCGCAGAGGCCGGTTCACTGCGGCGGCTGGAGCGAGACATCCACGACGGCCCGCAGCAACGACTCGTTCGACTTTCGATGGACCTCGGCCGGGCGAAGAAGCAAGTCGGAAAGGATCCGGAGATGGCGCGGGAAACCTTGGACGAAGCCATCATCCAGACCAGGCAAACCCTGGACGAGTTGCGCGCCCTGTCCCGCGGCATAGCCCCTCCGGTGCTGTCGGACCGGGGACTGCAGGCGGCGATGGAGGAGATCATGGCCAGGTCGACGGTGCCGGTACACCTGCGGATGGATGTGCCGCAGGATTTGCCCGACCATGTGGAGACAGCTGCGTACTTCGTGGTGAGCGAGGCGTTGGTGAACGTCGCCAAACATGCGATGGCGACCTACGCGCTGGTGGACCTGTCGTACGAGCGAAAGGTGTTGACGGTCAAGGTGAGTGATAACGGTGTGGGTGGCGCGCAACTGGCCAAGGGACACGGTCTGGTCGGCCTGGCTGACCGGGTGCGCGGGGTCGACGGGGTACTCAACGTGACTTCGCCGCCCGGCGGCCCCACCGAGGTGGTTGCGGAGATCGCATGCGGATCGTGATGGCCGACGACTCGCTGCTGCTGCGGGAGGGTCTGGAACGGCTGCTGGCCGAGTCCGGTCACCATGTGGTCGCTGCCGTCGGAGACGGCCCCGCCTTCGTCGAGGCGATGGCCAGCCACCGCCCGGACGTCGGCATCGTCGACGTCCGGATGCCTCCGTCCCACTCGGACGAAGGCATGCGGGCCGCCGTACAAGTGCGGGAGAACTGGCCCACCGCACCGATTCTCGTGCTCTCGCAGTACGTCGAGTTGTCCTACGCTGACGAGCTGCTGGCCACCGGCAGCGGTGGTGTCGGTTACCTGCTCAAGGACCGGGTCAGCGACATCGATGAATTTCTCAGTGCAGTGGTCCGGATCGCCTCCGGTGGAACGGTTCTGGATCCCCAGGTCGTCGCGCAGGTGATGACGTCCCGCAGACGCAACGACCCGGTGCAGGGGCTCACGCCGCGGGAGCGCGAAGTCATCACGCTGATGGCCGAGGGCCGTTCCAATGCGGCCATCGCCGGCGAAATGGTGGTGACCGAGGGTGCCATCGCCAAACACATCCAGCGGATCTTCGGCAAACTCGGTCTGGAACAGGACGATTCCGCCAACCGGCGGGTGCTCGCGGTACTCGCCTACCTGCGGAGCTGACCGGCATCGGCCGAACCGATCAGCGGGTCGCAAAAGATGTTCCCGAGTTGCGACTGGAGTGCCGGAACTGCGACATCGCCGGCACCACCGGACGGGAGGCGATCCTCAACCGGCACGGTGGCACCGCGTCGCTGCACAGCCGACTGGGCCACGGCACCTCCATCTATCTGCAGATTCCCATCCAACCGTTGCCGACATAGTCCCTTGTCGTCGTGGCGGAACGGCAGCACCGATGCTTGACTGATGCGATGCCCGAGCTTCCCGAGATCACCGCGCTGGGTGCATTCCTGACCGAGCACGCCGTCGGGCAGCCGGTCCGCAGTGTCGTGGTCGCATCACTCAACGTGCTCACCACCTACCAGCCGCCGATCAGCGACCTGGTGGGCCGCACCCTGGATTCCGCCGGCCGGCACGGGAAGTTCCTCGATCTGACCTTCGGCGACCTGCACCTGATCCTGCATCTGGCGCGGGCCGGATGGTTGCGCTGGACCGACGCGCCGAGTCCGAAGCCGCCGAAGATGGGCGGCCCTATCGCGCTGCGGATGATCTTCCCGCGGGGCGGTTTCGACGTGACCGAAGCCGGGACCAAGAAGTCGGTGGCCGCGGCGCTGGTGCGCGATCCGCTGGAGGTCCCCGGCGTGGCGCGGCTCGGGCCGGACGCCCTCGGTCTGGACCGAGCTGCTCTTCAAAAGGCGCTGGCGAACCGGGCAGGGCGGCTGAAGAACACCATCGTCGACCAGAGCGTGATCGCCGGCATCGGCAACGCCTACAGCGACGAGATCCTGCACACTGCAAGGCTTTCGCCGTTCGCGACGGCCGGGAAACTGACCGGCGAGGAACTGGACCGGCTGTCCGATGCCCTGCATTCGGTGCTCGAGGACGCCGTAGCTCGATCGGTCGGCGGGCAGGCAGCCAGGTTGAAGGGCGAGAAGCGCAGCGGCCTGCGGGTGCATGCCCGGACCGGTCTGCCGTGCCCGGTCTGCGGTGGGACAGTCGCCGAAGTGAGCTTCGCCGACCGGTCGTTCCAGTACTGCCCGACCTGCCAGACCGGCGGCAAGGTGCTGGCAGACCGCCGGATGTCGCGCCTACTGCGCTGACTACGGTCTCTACGCCAGCCGGCCGGGCCGATGGCGCGATGGGACAATGGAGCCCATGACCGAAGCTGGAACACCCGAGGCCCCCGTGAACGATGTACCCGACGATGCGGTGCTGCTGGACGTCAGAGAGGACGACGAGTGGGCTGCCGGGCACGCTCCGGGCGCCGTGCACATCCCGTTGGCGGCGGTCGCCGACAGCCTCGACGACGTGCCGGAGGGCTCACCGGTCTATGTGGTGTGCCGCTCCGGTGGTCGCTCGGCTCAAGCCGCGGCGTACCTGAACGCCAACGGCTGGGAGGCGGTGAACGTGGTCGGTGGCATGTCGGCTTGGGCGGCTGCAGCGCGTCCGCTGGTCGCCGACGGGGGCCGGACCCCCGAGATCATCTGACCCCGCCATGACGCCGCCCGCGCCGACCGCGCTGCGCACCCAGGTGCGCTGCCGCCGATGCGCGCGGAGCCAGCCGCCGCTGCCGCCGGGGGTCTACACCTGTGTGTATTGCGGCAGCCCGTTGCCGTTGCGGCGTTGGGTGGCGCACCCGCCGCTGGGTCGGTTGCCGACCGACCGGACCGCTCCGGCGCGCCCGCGCGATGCCGGGTACGGCGGGCCGCCCCGCTATCCGGCGGCTCATCCGCGGTGGGGTTTCGCGCCGGTGGTGTGGCGCCCGGCGACGTCGAAGGACCCCGACGCCGGGGTGAAGGCCCCCGTTCTCGGGTTGCGGGCAGCGGCGGCCGCCGCGTTGATCACCGCACTGTTCGGCGGGGTGGCGGCGGCCGGTGAGTTCTGGCGCTTCCGGTTGATGTTGCGCGGCCGAACCGAGGTGCTGGACGGGATGTCGGTCCGGACCTCGGATGCGCTGCTCTGGCTGGGATCCTGGCTGGCGTTGGCTGGCGGGGTGATCACCGCGGTGATCGCCGTACCGGCCGTGGTCCGGGCTCATCGGGCGGCAGCTGCCTTCGCCGGCCGCAGCGTCAGCCGGGATCCGATGAGCCTCTGGCTGCGCCTGCTGGTGCCGGTGTGGAACGCGTACGGCGCCGGTCAGATCCTCACCGAAACCGAAACCTTGCTGACCGGCCGAGTGTCGGTCGGCGGGCGGCCGCGCCCCTCGCGGTTGCTTCGCTGGTGGTGGGCTATGTGGCTGGCGTCATCGGTCTTGACGATCGTCACGATAGCCCGCGGATTGGGCGGCAGCGTGCAGGCCGTTGCCGACGCCGTCGAGCTGCACATCGCCGTCGATGTGGTCGCCGCCGCGGTGGCCGCGCTGACCGGTTCGGTCCTGATCCGGCTCGCCGGACTCTTCCTTCCCCGATCGGATGGGCTGGCCGGCTGGGTGGTTGCCGCGCCGGCTCCCACCCGCACCCCGGTCGCCGACCCGGCTGCCGCTCGGCGTCGCTCCGGCATAGTGCCGCCGACCGGCGGGCAGGTGCCACCGACCGGCGGGCAGGTGCCACCGACCGGCGAGCAGGTGCCGCCGACCGGCGAGCAGGTGCGGCCGGGGGGAGTGGAAACGGGCGCTCAGCGCACCAGCGTTGCAGCCGACGACAGCGACCCGAGCGCACTGACGCCCCAAGCGCCGGACACCGGTCCGCCGCTGTAGGTCGCGTACCGTATCGGCGTGCCCACCAAGATCTCCAGGACCGTCAAGCATTCCGCCGGGAGCGCCGGCTCGGACGCGGCCGGCGCGACCCACGCCGCCGAAGGGTCGCGGAGCCCGAACCCGCGCCGGCCCTGCGAGTGCGGTTCTGGGCGTCGTTGGAAGAACTGCCACGGCGCCGCCGACGCCGACGACATGATCGTCTCAAGGCCGTTCGCAGGGATGCAGGCGGAAACCGAGCTGATCGCGATGCGCGAGTTCGTTCCGTCGGCGACAGCGCCACTGCAGCTTGCCGATCCGGCGAAGGACTCCCCGTCCATCGTCATCGCCACCGTATTGCCCGGAGCCGCCGCGGCACTGACCAGGTCCGACGGTTCCATCCTGCTCGGCCTGCAGACCCAGATCCATTCCGGTGACCTGTCCCGCGACCTGGGCGCCGCGCTCGGCTGGGCGTTGAACGCGGAACCGTCGTCGGTGCTTCAGGTCCCGCCCAGGACCCCGGACAACCCGCGGCTGGCCGAGCTGATCGTCGACGAACTGCTCGAGGTCACCGTGCACGACAGCTTCCGCTGGTGGCTGGAGAACGAGGCGGAGGAGGGCAGCGAGGTCGCACTGTCGTTGGAGCAGGCCAATCAGGCGATCATGCCGACGGCGCGACTGGGCGAGTTGGCCGGCGCCTACTGGGTGGATGCCGGCGACAAGGCGCACCTGCGCTGGGTGCGACCGGAGGACGAGCCGCAGGTGATGGCCGCGCTGGCCCGGCTGGCCGCCGCCGGCGAACTCGATCTGGGAGAGGGTTCCCGGTACGTCGGCTCGTTCCGGGCGCATGGGCGGCTGGTGCCGGTGTGGGATCTGGATCGGGAGGCGCATCCCAGTGAGTGGGAGCAGCCGGCCGCCGATTTCGGCAGGCGTTACCGCACCGCGGTCGCCGTCGATGCCCCGCTGAGCGACCCCGAGCGACGGGCCCGCGACGGGATCCTCGGCCGCCAGTTCACCCTCCGCTGATGCCCGCAGCGGTCGGAAGGAGCTGAGGAACTCTCATGCCGATCTGGCACGCATTGCTGTTCGGCATCGTCGAGGGGCTCACCGAGTTCCTGCCGATCTCGTCGACCGGCCACCTGACCGTCGTGGAGAGGCTGCTCGGCTACCAGATCGATCGACCGGACATCACCGCGTTCACCGCGATCATCCAGGTCGGCGCCGTCCTCGCGACAATCATGTACCTGCGCAAGGACATCGTCCGGATCGTCGGGGGATGGTTCCGCGGGCTGATCAATCCCGCCGAGCGCGGCGCCGGTTACCGGTTCGGCTGGGCGGTGATCTACGGAAGCATCCCGATCGGGATCGTCGGTATCCTGTTCCAACACCAGATAGAGACCACCCTGCGCAGCCTGTGGATCGTCGGCGGAACTTTGATCGCATTCTCCGCGGTCATGTTGTTCGCCGACCGGGTGGGCACCCAGAACCGTCATGAGAAGGACGTCAGCTGGAAGGACACCATCGTCATCGGCGTGGTGCAGTGCCTTGCCCTGGTGCCCGGTGTGTCCCGATCCGGTGCCACCATGTCGGCCGGTCTGCTCCGCGGCCTCGACCGGGTAGCGGTCACCAAACTGTCGTTCTTCCTGGCCATCCCCGCGCTCGCCGCGGCCGGGATCCTGCAGACGGCCCAGCAGTACGACGCCATCTCCGCCGGTGTCGGCTGGGGGCCGACGCTGGTCGCCACCGTGGTGTCGTTCGTCGTCGCCTATGCGTCGGTGGCCTGGCTGCTGAAGTTCATCGCCCGGCACACCTACACATCGTTCGTGATCTATCGAGTACTGGCCGGCGTCGTGGTGCTGGCACTGGTCGGCTTCGGCGTCATCCCCGCCATTTGACGCGTGTGAGCCATGGTGCGGCGCGGGGATTTGGCGCCGCTGGCTGCATTGCTCGTCCGCCCCTATGCTGCGGGTATTACGTTGGTGAGCGCGTTCCCATCGGCGGCTGTCTCCAGTAACTCCGGATGATGCCCAGGTCGCCTGGTCACTCGACGATCGGTTCAAGCCATGAGTCAGGAATTTGATCAGACGGCGTTGGTGGCCGAGCTGATCGGCCGGACCCGGCAGGGAGCGGAGCCCAAGAACCTGGCCGGGGCGTTGGAGGCGCTCACTGCGACCGTGGTGGAGCTTGGAGTCGCCGACCACGCCGGGGTCACCGAGCGCGTCGGCCGGGGCACTTCCAAACCCTCGCGCCCACCGACGAGCTGGTGATCGAGCTAGATTCGCTGCAGTACGAACTGGACGAAGGGCCCTGCGTGCAGGCCACCTACGAGGGCGACACGCTGCACTCCGATGACGTCGCCGCCGATCCTCGCTGGCCGCGCTGGGGACCGGCCGCAGCCAGCCGCGGCGTCCACTCGGTGACCAGCGTGAACTTGCACGTCAGCGACTCGGCGATGGGTGCGCTCAACCTCTACGGATCCGCGGCCCGGGAATGGCGCAGCGACGACCTTGAGCTGGCAAGCATCATCGGTGCGCACGCCTCCATCGTGCTGGCCAGGCACCGATCCGAAACCCACCTGTGGAAAGCGATCGAGGCTCGTCACCGCATCGGGCAGGCCCAGGGGATCCTGATGGAACGCTTCCAGATCGACGCCGACAAGGCGTTCACCGTTCTCCGCAGACTTTCCCAGCACCACAACATGAAACTGCACCTGGTCGCCCACCAACTCATCGTCACCGGCCGGCTCCCGGAGCAGTCGGGGTCCGAACTGGCCGCAGGTACCACTGCCACCGGCTAGCTCCGAACGTGAGGTGTGCCGGAGAGTCGGCTGCCTGCAACGAATCCAGCGCGATCACCACCTCGTCACCCCGCCGAACATCACCTCGCGCGACATCGCCCGGTTGAGAAACTCGCGATGTAGTCACGGCGTTCCGGACGAGGTGCCCGTTCCGCGAGCCCGCTCAGGTCCAGGCACCCGGGCGAGCAGACACCGACGGCCCGCCCCCTGAGGGACGGGCCGTCGGATGTGTTCAGCGGGATGGACCCGGTGTCACTTGGTCAGCGGCGACAGTGTCGGGTCGTTGGCGTAGGCCTCCTTCGCGTTCTCCTTGGTCACGATCAGCGGCGGAAGCAGGTGTGCCGGAACGACCTTGACGCCGTTGTTGTAGGACTTCGGGTCGTTGATGTCCGGCTTACCGCCCTTCTGCAGCGTGGTGAGCATGGTGATGGTGTCTTTCACCAGATTGCGGGTGTCCTTGTTGATCGTGGAGTACTGCTCGCCGGCCATGATCGACTTGACCGACTCGACCTCGGAGTCCTGACCGGTTACCACCGGGACCGGCTTGCCGGCCGCCTTGACCGAGGTGATGATGGCGCGGGCCAGGGTGTCGTTCGGCGACAGCACGCCGTCGAGTACAGCGCTGGTGTAGTGGGCGGTCAGCAGGGCGTCCATCCGCTTCTGCGCGTTCTCGGCCTTCCATCCCTGGGTCACCACCTGCTGGAAGTCCTTCTGTCCCGACGTCACCTTGAGGGTGCCGTCGTCGATCTTAGGCTTCAGGATGCTCATCGCACCGTCGAAGAACACCTGGGCGTTGGCATCGTCCGGTGAACCCGCGAACAGCTCGATGTTGTACGGGCCCTTCGGCTTCTTCTTGGCCATGCCCTCGAGCAGGGCCTTACCCTGCAGGACGCCGACCTTGAAGTTGTCGTAGGCGATGTAGTAGTCGACGGCGGCGGTGTTCTTCAGCAACCGGTCGTAGGCGATCACGATCGCACCGGAGTCCTTGGCGGCCTTGAGCTGGCTGCCCAGCTGAGAGCCGTCGATGGCGCCGACGACGATGACCTTGGCGCCCTTGGTCACCATGGCTGTGATCTGGTTCTGCTGTTCGGACACACCGCCGTTGGCGAACTGCACGTCGGCCTTGAAGCCGGCCGCCGCCAAGTCGGTCTTGAACAGGTTCTCGGCCAGCACCCAGTTCTCCGAGGTCTTCTGCGGCAGGGCGACGCCGATCAGCGCGTCAGCGGGGAAGGCGGCCGCTCCGGACCCGCCCGATGGCTCCGAGGAACCTGAGGCACCTGAGGCACCGGAGGCACCGGAGGCACCTGAAGCGCCGGAGGTACCGGACGTATCTGAGGCACCGGACGCACCGGAGGCCGGGACGTCGGACACCGCCGGGGCGGATGTGGGGGCCGCGCCGCCGCCGGTGGTGGTGTTCGACCGGCCGCAGCCGGTCACGGCGATGGCGGCCACCGCGGTGACGGCCAGCACCTTGGCAAAGGTACGCATGGACTCTCTTTTCCTGTTCTGAGTGCCTCACGCGAGGCACTGGTGGAGCAATGCCGGACGGCGTCCGGCACGAGTGTGGCGGTGGTCAGGAGCCCTGGCGGATGGACTCCTGCACCGGGGCGGTTTCGGTCGCCGCCGACGGTGCATCGGTGGCAGCCGACGGTGCCTCCACGGAGGACCCCCCGCCGCCTCGGAAGTTGCGCATCAGCAGACCGATCAGCGATGCCCGGCCCTGAGACTTGTTGTAGACGTCGAAGGCGACGGCGATCAGAAGCACGAGCCCCTTGATGATCGAGGTGGCGTCGGCGCCGATGCCGAGCAGCTGCAGGCCGTTGTTCAGGACGGCCATCACCAGGCCACCGATGATCGACCCGACCACCGTGCCGACGCCGCCGGTGACAGCCGCCCCACCGATGAAGACGGCGGCGATGGCATCCAGCTCCCAGCCGACACCGTCGGACGGACCCGAGGCGGTCGACCGGGCGACGAACATCATCCCGGCGAGTGAGGCGAGGATCGCCATGTTCATCATCACCAGGAAGTTGACCTTCTTGCTCTTGACCCCGGAGAGCTCGGCTGCGTGCCGGTTGCCGCCGACGGCGTAGATGTGCCGGCCGATGATGGTCCGGCTGGAGATGAACCCGTAGGTCAGTACCAGGGCACCCAGGATCACGCCGGAGATCGGGAAGGAGGTTCCTCGGCGGCCGGAGGCGAACAACAACGTCGCGGCGATGATCGCCGCGCAGACCAGCACCAGCCGGGTCCACATGACCCACTGCGCTTCGAGGTCGGCCCCGACCTTGCTGAGCGCCCGCCGGCTGCGCAACTGCCCGAACACGATGAAGACGGCCAGCACGATGCCGATCAGCACGGTGAGGTTGTTGTAACTGGTGTCCGGGCCGATTTCCGGTAGGTAACCGCCCCCGATCTTCTGGAAGTCGTCGCTCACCGGAATGGTGTTCGACTTGCCGACGAACTGGTTGGCGCCGCGGAAGATCAGCATGCCGGCCAGCGTCACGATGAACGCCGGGATGCCGACATAGGCGACCCAGATCCCCTGCCAGACCCCGATCAGCGCGCCGATGGCCAGGCCGAGCAGGATCCCGACGAACCACGGCAGGTTCCAGTCGCGCATCGCGGTGGCCACCACGATGCCGGCGAAGGCGGCGATCGATCCGACGGACAGGTCGATGTGACCGGCAATGATCACCAGGACCATCCCGATGGCCAGCACCAGGATGTACGAATTGCCCTGGAAGAGGTTGATGACGTTGTCCGGCGTCAGCGTGAGCCCGCCGGTCTTGATCTGGAAGAAGATGATGAGGGCGACCAGCGCGATGATCATGCCCAGCTGGCGGGTGTCACCGCCGAAGATCTTCTTCAGCGGTCCCATCGAACTCGACGAGCGGTTCGTGCTCGGGTCGACTGTGCCGCTGCGCTTGGTGGTGCTCGGAGTGCTCATGCGCTCGCCCCTGACGTAGTTCTGCCGGCTCTGGTACGCGTCATCAGGCGCATCAACGATTCCTGATCCGCCTCGGTCTTGTCGAGCACTCCGGTGATGGCGCCCTCGAAGATGGTGTAGATGCGGTCGGAAAGCCCGAGCAACTCGGGTAGCTCCGAGGACACCAGGATGACACCTTTGCCCTCGGAGGCCAGCCGCTGGATGATGCCGTAGATCTCGAACTTGGCGCCCACGTCGATGCCGCGCGTCGGCTCGTCGAGGATGAGCAGGTCAGGCTCGGTGAAGAGCCACTTCGCCAGCACGACCTTCTGCTGGGTACCGCCGGACAGCTTGTTCACGCCCTCGTCAACCGAAGGTGCCTTGGTGCGCAAGGACTTCCGGTACGACTCGGCGTAGGTGTATTCCTCACGCTCGTTCACCACCAGACCGTGGGTGATCCGCTTCAGCCGAGCCGACACCGTTGTCTTCTTGATGTCGTCGAGAAGGTTGAGACCGAGCGACTTGCGGTCCTCGGTGACGTAGGCCAGGCCGTGGTCGATCGCCGACGCGACGTTGGGGAGCCGGATCTCCTTGCCGTCCTTGATGATCGCGCCCCGCACGAAGGTGCCGTAGGAGCGCCCGAAGATGCTGCGCATCAGTTCGGTCCTGCCTGCCCCCATCAGCCCGGCGAACCCGACTATCTCGCCGCGTCTGACCGTGAAGCTGCTCCCCTTGCAGACCAGGCGGTCCGGGACCGTCGGGTGCCGGACGGTCCAATCGCGGACCTCGAAGAAGGTCTCCCCGATCTGCGGGGTGTGGTCGGGGAAGCGGGACTCCAGCTCCCGGCCGACCATTCCGCGGATGATCCGGTCCTCGTCCACGCCGTCCTTCACCTGCAATGTCTCGATGGACTTGCCGTCGCGGATGATCGTGATGGCATCGGCGATCTGCTCGATCTCGTTCAGCTTGTGGCTGATCATGATGCAGGTGACGCCCTTGGCGCGGAGCCCGGCGATGATGTCCAGCAGGTGCTGCGAGTCGCCCTGGTTGAGCGCAGCCGTCGGCTCGTCCAGGATCAGCAGCTTGACGTCCTTGGACAGTGCCTTGGCGATCTCCACGAGTTGTTGCTTGCCGACGCCGATGTCACGGACCTTGGTGTCCGGATCTTCCGACAGGCCAACCCTGGCCAGCAGCTCACGGGCCCGAGTCCGGGCGGCCAGCCAGTTGATGACGCCGCCCTTGGTGACCTCGTTGCCGAGGAAGATGTTCTCGGCGATCGACAGCGTCGGGATGAGGGCGAGTTCCTGGTGGATGATCGCGATACCGGCGTGCTCGCTGTCACGGATGTTGTGGAAGGCGACCGGCCGGCCGTCGAAGATGATGTCGCCGGTGTAACTGCCACTGGGGTAGACGCCGGAGAGGACCTTGACCAGGGTCGATTTGCCAGCGCCGTTCTCTCCGCAGATCGCCTGGACCTCACCGCGCCGGACGACCATCGAGACGTTCGACAGTGCTCTGACGCCGGGGAACTCCTTGGTGATGCCCTTCATCTCCAGGATCACCGAAGCAGAGGGCAACTTCCGGACATCGGCAGGCGTGCCGTCGGGCCTTTCCGACCGCGCGTTCAGGCTCATGCGTCACCCTTCCCGGCCACGGCGGCGGTGTCCCGGCCAGACCTCGATTCTGGCCCACCACCGCCGATGCTGGCCGCGATTGTCGGGAGAACCAAGCTACAAGCCGATAACAATTTGAACGAGCAAATTTTGTGCGGGCCGACCCGTCAAGTTGGCCAATTTTCCCCATCCCTTCCGGAGGGGGACAACGTTGTCAAGTCATCGGACACCACTGAAGCTCAGGAACGGTTGATCCGTCAAGTAGCACCTGATCCGTCGAGTAGCACGCAGCTACGGCAGCCAACTCAGATGCCCGTGCAGCAGCGGATAGCCGACGAAGGTGATGGCGTCCAGCAGGCCGTGCGCGATCAGCAACGGCCAGATCCGGTGCCGGCGCAGGAAGATCAGGGCGAAGATGCCCCCCATCAGCATGTTGCCGATGAAGCCGCCGAACCCCTGATACAGGTGATAGCTGCCCCGCAACACCGCGCTGCACGCCACCACGCCCCAGATCGGCAACCGCAGAGCGGTGAGCCGGGTGATCAGGTAGCCGACGACCAGGAACTCCTCGGCGAACGCGTTCTGGAAGGCCGCCAGGACAAGAACCGGCACCCGCCACCAGGCGTCGTTCAGCACGCTCGGCGCGACGGCCAGGTTGATGCCCATCGCGTGGGCGGCCAGGTAGAGCCCGAGTCCAGGGATGCCGATCAGCGCCGCCAGCCCGATGCCAACAAGGGCGTCGCGTCGCCTCCAGTCGATGCCCAGACGGTCGCGCAGATTTTCCCCTGACCGCCACAACAGGTACAGACCCAGTGCGCCCCAGGCGATTCCGGACACCACCGACAGTAGCTGGCTGACCAGGTCCAGATAGCTGGCCTTGGCCTGCGGTACCACGATGGCCACCGTCTGGGAGGCGATCGGTGCGGGCGCCAACAGGTCGTCGATCAGCGAGATGAGCGAACGCAGGCCGCTCATTCCCAAGGTGATGGTGAAGACCAGCACGATCTCGAACCAGGTCGACCTGCGGCTGTAGGGGGTCGCCCGGTCCGGGATGGCGGTGGCGGGGAGATCAGTCATGACCCGGTCAGCGTAGGTGCCGGCGGATGGGAGAACCCTGGGAACCGGCGATCGCGTCAGGCCGACGGGACCCGATGAGCTGCCAGCAGTTGCGCCTGCAACTCGGCCACCCGGGCGGGGTCGACCACGCCGGCGCCGTCGTTCTCCACCGACGATGCCGCGCTCGCCATCCCGAACCGAACCGCGTCCGACCAACCGGCGCCACGCTCCCTGGCCAGCACGGCCCCGGCCAGTAACGAGTCACCGGCGCCGATCGGGTTGCGCGATGTGACCGGCACCGTCGGCATCCACAGTGACACGCCCGGTCCGGCGAACGCGACACCGGCGGCGCCGGCCGTCACCGCCACTCGGCCGGCGCCGAGGCCCAGCAGCGCGCCGGCCGCCTCCATCGCCCGCTCCTCGGTGCCGGGGTCCCGCTCGTCGATGTCGACTTCTTCGGCGTCGAAACTGCCGCCTACACCGGACAGCACACTGGTCGCTTCGAACAGATTGGGGCACAAAAGGTCCGCTCCGGCTGCGGCGGCCGCTCGGAGCGCGGGACCACCGGCGTCCACGGCACATTCGCCGCCCAGCGCGTGGACCGCAGCGACCAACCGGGCGTAGCCGTCCGCCGCTACTCCCGGCGGCAGGCTGCCGGTGCCGATCACCGCCCGCTCGGCCGGGTCCACCCGGTCCAGCAGCCGCTGCCAGTCTGCGTCGGCGACGTCGGGGCCGGGCTCGTTGAGCAGGCTCACCCGCCCGGATTCCTCGACCAGGGCCGTGCAGGTCCGGACCGCCCCCGCGACCTCGACACCGATCAGCGACATGCCTTCGGCGGTGAACAGCTCCCTGAGGTGGGCGGCGCCCTGCTGGGGCGTGAAGCCCAGCACCCGCGGCCGCCCGCCGAGCGCCAGTGCCGCGCGGGCAACGTTCGCCCCCTTGCCGCCGGCGACCGAGGATGCCGGGCCGGTGCGCTGTACAGCTCCCAGCTGTACCGACGGGATGCGGATGGTGTGATCGATGGCCAGGTTCGGGCACACGATCAGCACGGTGTTCTCCTGGTGCGGACGGCGGCTTCCGGGCAGGATGCCGGCGGCCCAACAGTAGGCAGGGCGACGGGCGGCCGGCAACGTCATCGGCGGCCGGCGCCGAGCGTGATCCGCGGCGCCCGGGTGACGAGTTCAGCTGGGCAGCTCCGCGGATAGTCTCACCGGGTGACTGAACGGTGGGCCTATCTCGGTCCGGAAGGCACGTTCACCGAGCAGGCTGCCGACATCCTTGCCGGCGACGTTGCGGGCCGGACGGAGCTGATCCCGCTGGAGTCCGTCACCGCCGCGGTGGCCGCCCTGCGCAGGAAGGACGTGGACGCCGCTGTGGTTCCGCTGGAGAACTCGGTCGAGGGCGGCGTCAGCCTGACCCAGGACGAACTGATCCACGGCGACGAGGTGCGCATCTTCGCCGAGGCCTACGTTCCGGTCCAGTTCGACCTGCTGGTGCGACCGGGCACGCCGGCCGCCGACATCCACACCATCGGCTCCCATCCCCATGGGCATGCCCAGGTGCGGGACTATCTCGGGCTCCACTTTCCGGGGGCCGACACGGTCGTCACCCCGTCCACGGCGGCCGCCGCGGCCGCCGTCCGGGCCGGTGAGCTGGATGCCGCGGTGGCAGCACCCGTCGCCGGGGATCGCTATGGGCTGCAAGCGATCTCACAGAACATCGGGCTGGATTCCGACGCCCTGACCCGGTTCGTGCAACTGCGCCGTCCGGCGCCACCGGCACCGCCGACCGGCAACGACCGCACATCGCTGGTGATCAGCGTCCCGAACCGGCCGGGCACCCTGCTCGAGGTGCTCGAGGAGATCGCCCGGCGGGGCATCAACCTCACCCGGCTGGAGTCACGGCCGACCCGGGAAACCATGGGCGACTACCTGTTCGGCATCGACGCGGACGGGCATCTTGCGGAGCCGGCGATGGCGGACACCGTCGCCGCCCTGCACCGCCGCGGCGCATTGCACCGCTTCCTCGGCTCGTATCCGCGGGGCCAGGGCGCGGTGGTGACCCGCCCGCACTACGCGGCCGCCCAGGCCTACATCGCAGCCGAGGAGTACCTCGGCGGTCTGCGGGAGGAAAACCGTTGAGCCGCCAGCAAAGGTGAGAGCAGCCGCATCGACCGTCAGATCAGCTCGCGTGACCACGGTGGGTCGGCGCCGGGGCGGGAGACGGTGAGGGCAGCCACCCTGGACGCGAACTCCAGGGCCCGCCGCAGTTCGTCGGCGGTCAACGCGTCCAGCCGGCCGCCCAGCCGACCCAGCTCGCCCAGATGATGCAGCAGGCCGCTGTGGAACGAGTCGCCGGCCCCGACCGTGTCGACCAGATCGGTGGGAGCGATCGGCACCGTCAGCTGCTCGCCGCGGAGTGAGGCGAAGGCGCCGTCCGCACCGAGGGAGACCACCGCCAGCTGGACGCCGCGCGCGTGCAGGTGTGCGGCAGCCTGCTCGGGGGAGAACGCCGGCCAGAGTTCGACCAGGTCGTCCTGGCTCAGCCGGACGATGTCGGCGAGCGCCGCCCACCGGTCGATCACCTCGCGGTAGAAATGCGCGGGCACCAAGGTGGTGCGCAGGTTCGGGTCGATGGAGATGGTCATGGTCGGCCTGGCGCGGACCAGCAACCGCTCGATCACCCCACCGGACGGCTGCAGGGCAAGCGCCAGCGTTCCGGTGTGGATCGCCACCGGCGGACCGGAGTCGGTGAACGGTCCGTCGATCAGCGGCGCCAGAGCGGCATCTGTCCAGGCCCAGTCCGCGGTGCCCTCGGTGTAGAACTCGTAGGTCGCCGCCCCGGAAGCGGACAGCTGCGCGATGGCCAGCGTCTGCGGCTCGTGGGCATCCTGCGATGCGGTGAGGTCCACCCCGGAGGCGGCCAGCTTCGCCCTGGCCAACCGGCCCAGCGAGCCGGTCGAGATCCGGCCGGCGAATCGGGCCGAGCTGCCCAGCCGCGCGAGCGCCACCGCGCAGTTCGCCGGTCCGCCTCCTGGTTGAACCGTGAGATGGGCTGCGCCGCCCTCGATCCCGCCGACCGCGAGTACGGCATCAGCGACGATCTCCCCGACAACGGCGATGGTGGCCACCCCGACGATGGTAGGTGGCGCCCCGCTCGACCCGGTCAGGCCCAGCCGAGTTCGTCCAGCCGGTCGTCGTCGATGCCGAAGTGGTGGGCAATCTCGTGGATCACCGTGGTGGTGACCTGCAGCCGCGCCGCGTCGACGCTCTGGACGTTCGCCAGGATCGGCTCCCGGTAGATGGTGATGGTGTCCGGGAGGTGACCGGAGTAGTTACTGGTCCGCGAGGTGAGTGCGATGCCGTGGTACAGCCCGTACAGGCTCCGCGTCGGGTGTCGATCCTCGACCAGCACCACCACGTTGTCCATCTTCCGGGTGAACTCTCCCGGCACCAGGTCCAGGGCCTCCGACACCAGCTCCTCGAAGTCGCGACGGGACATCTCCACGGGCATGGGTCCATCTTGCCCCGGGGCGCCGACCGGTGCGGCGTCCCGCTGGCAGGCAGATCGTCGGCGCAGATCCCGCCCCGGATAGGGTCATCGACGTGATCGACCTGCGGCTGCTCCGAGACAATCCCGAACTGGTCCGCGCCTCCCAGCGGGCCAGGGGGGCCGACGAGTCGGTGGTCGACACCCTGCTCTCTGTGGACGCCGCCCGGCGGGCCGCGGTCGCCACGGGTGACGGTCTGCGCGCCGAACAGAAGGAGCTCGGCCGGGCGATCGGCAGGGCATCCGCGGAGGAACGCCCCGGCCTTCTCACGCGTGGCAAGGATCTGTCGGACGCCGTGAAGGCGGCACAGGCGGCCGAGGCCGCCGCGAACGAACAGCTGACCGCTGCGCACCGGGCGATTCCGAACGTGATCGTCGACGGCGTCCCGGCCGGTGGCGAGGACGACTTCGACATCCTGCGGCACGTCGGCGAACCCAGGGCCTTCGATTTCGAACCGCTCGATCACCTGGCGATCGGCGAGAAGCTGAAAGCCATCGACATGGAGCGCGGCGCGAAGGTGTCCGGTGCCCGCTTCTACTTCCTCCGCGGTGTCGGTGCCCGGCTGCAGTGGGCGATGTTCGCTCTGGCGATGAGCAGGGCGATCGCGAACGGCTTCGTGCCGGTGGTCCCGCCGGTGCTGGTCAAGCCGGAATCCATGGAGGGCACCGGTTTTCTGGGCGAGCATTCCGCCGAGGTGTACCACCTGCCGGATGACGATCTGTACCTGGTCGGCACTTCTGAGGTGCCGATGGCGGCTTATCACGCCGACGAGATCCTCGACCTGTCCAGCGGCCCGGTCAGGTACGCTGGGCAGTCGTCCTGCTTCCGCAGGGAGGCCGGCAGCTACGGCAAGGACACCCGCGGAATCATCCGCGTGCACCAGTTCGACAAGGTGGAAATGTTCTCGTACTGCCGCCCCGAGGACGCTGAGGCAGAGCACACCGGGCTGCTGAACTTCGAGCAGGAGATGCTCGCGGCGATGCAGATTCCCTACCGGGTCATCGATGTCGCGGCCGGGGATCTGGGTAGCTCCGCCGCCCGGAAGTATGACTGCGAGGCATGGCTACCGACCCAGCAAACCTATCGAGAGCTGACGTCGGCGTCGAACTGCACCACATTCCAGGCACGGCGGCTGGGGATCCGCTACCGGGACAGCGGTGGTAAACCGCAGATCGCGGCGACGCTGAACGGCACCTTGGCTACCACCAGGTGGATGGTCGCGATTTTGGAGAATCATCAGCAGGCCGATGGCAGCGTCGTGGTACCGGCCGCGCTCACACCGTTCCTCGGCCTGGAGGTGCTCGAACCCGCCTGAGGTGGCCGTCGATCGGCTGAGGGGTCGATACGGTGATGCTCATGGTCGATGACGCCCCGGAGCAGCAGCAGGCTTCCGAAACAGCTGGATCCGAGCACCGGCGTCACCTGCAGCGAGCGGTCGAGTTGGCCGGGCACGGGATGAGCATCGGTGACGGCGGACCGTTCGGCGCCGTGGTGGTGCGCAGCGGCCAGGTGGTGGCGGAAGGCTGGAACCGGGTGCTCGCGACCAACGATCCGACGGCCCACGCCGAGGTCGTCGCGATCCGTGCGGCGTGCGCGGCGCTCGGCACCTTCCAGCTGACCGACAGCGTCGTCTACACCTCCTGCGAGCCATGCCCGATGTGCCTGGGCGCCTTGTACTGGGCACGTCCCTGTGCTGTCTACTTCGCCGCCACCAGGGACGACGCGGCGGCTGCCGGGTTCGATGACTCGTTCATCTACGACGAGATCGCGCTGGCCTCCGACGCCCGGTCGCTGTCTTTCCGCCGTCTGCCGGTCGACGGCTGCGCTGAGGTGTTCATCGACTGGACGGCCAAGGCGGACCGCACGCCCTACTGAGCCGACCGTCGACCTGGACCGAGGCGCCGGCGACGCCGGGCGTGCGGCAACCGCCGCCGGGCCCTGGGACACTGGGCCGGTGATCGCCACCTCCGGTTCGCCGGCCCCACGCATGATCGTCACCGACATGGACGGCACGCTCTTGAACTCCGGCGGTGCGGTGTCCGGACGCAACGCGGCCGCTCTGCGGCGAGCAGCCGACGCCGGAACCGTAGTGGTGATCGCCACCGGTCGGCCGGTGTGGTGGCTGGGGCCGGTGACGGACATCGGCTTCGACGGCACCGCCATCTGCATGAACGGCGCCGTGGTCTACGACGTCGGGGCCAAGGAGTTGATCTCGGCTGCCCCGCTCACCTCTGAGGTGATGCAGGAATTCGTCGTGGCCTTTGCCCGGCGGGTGCCTGAGTTCTCCCTGGCCGTCGAGCGGCTCGGCACCAGCGAGGTGGACAGTTGGGCGGAGTACGACTACGACCATCCATGGGACGAGGGCGTGTTCCGTAATCTTCCGCGCACTGAGCTGCTGGCAAGGCCGGCGGTGAAGATGTTGATCCGGCACGGCGACGATTCCTCGATGCTGGCCGCCGCCGCGGTGGACACCGGCATGCAGGGGGTCTCGGTCACCTACTCCACCAACGCCGGGCTGATCGAGGTGGCGGCCGGGGGCGTGAACAAGGGAGTGGCGGTGGCGAAGCTGGCCGCGCAGCTGGGGATCGGCGCGGCCGACGTGGTGGCTTTCGGCGACATGCCCAACGACGTCGAGATGCTGCGCTGGGCCGGACGGTCCTTCGCCATGCAGGACGGTCACCCCGCCGCGCTGAACGCTGCCGCAGATCTCGCCCCGGACAACGATTCCGACGGTGTCGCACAGATCCTCGATCGTTGGTTCTGACCGCGGGAGTTCGCTACAAGTACTGGCCCATGCCGGAGTTGCCCTCAGGGCTTGAACTCGGGCCCGGCGGCAGCTGGCCGCGCCGCATCTGCTCCAGCTGGGCGCGGGCAGCCATCTGCTGGGCGAACAACGCCGTCTGCAGGCCGTGGAACACCCCCTCCAGCCAGCCGACCAGCTGAGCCTGCGCGATCCGCAGCTCGGCGTCCGAGGGGACGGAGTCCTCGGTGAACGGCAGCGACAACCGCTCCAGCTCGTCGCGCAGATCGGGCGTCAAGCCCTGCTCGAGCTCCTTGATCGACCGGGCGTGGATCTCCTTGAGCCGGACCCGGCTGGCTTCGTCCAGCGGCGCTGCCCGCACCTCTTCCAACAGCTGCTTGATCATGGTGCCGATCCGCATCACTTTGGCCGGTTCACCGATCATGTCGGCCTGGCCGGAGATTCCCTCGGGCGTGCCGACAGCTGCGGCAGCCTCGTGCCCTGCCGCGACCTCCACCGGCTGGCCGTCCGGTCCTATCACCATCACCTGTCGCTGCGGCTCGTTCGTCGGATATTCGGGCATGCTCATCGCCGCTCCTGTTCGGTTCTGTACTCGTCGGTGGCTTCGTTGTGTTCGTCGCTGTGCTCGACACTGTGTTCGTCGTTGGCCTCGGGTCGGCAGTGTTCGGAGTCGGTCACCCTCCTGGCACCCGAAGAACGATCTTGCCGAAGTGCCCGCCCTCCAGGAGTCGGCGGTGAGCGTCCGCTGCCTGCGTCATCGGCAGCACCAGGTCGATGACCGGGCGTACCGTCCCGGCGGCGATCAGCGGCCACAGGTGTTCGGACACCTGGTGTACCACAGCAGCTTTCGAGCCGGTCCCGATGACCGGGCGGGACCGCAGCGTGGTGCCCATCACCGACGCCCGCTTGGACATCAGGGCTGAGATGTCGAGCTCGGCCCTGGATCCGCCCTGCCGTCCGATGATCACCAACCTGCCACCCTCCTTGAGGGCAGAGACGTTGCGCTGCAGATAATTCGCGCCGACCATGTCCAGGATGACGTCTGCCCCACCGGTCGCAGCCCGAATAACGGTATCGAAGTCGTCGACGGTGTAGTTGATGGTGTATTCGGCGCCCAGTGCGGCGCACCGGGCGAGTATGCCGTCCCTGGAGGCCGTCACCGCCACCGTGGCGCCCAGCGCTGCCGCGACCTGGACCGCCATGGTTCCGATCCCCGACCCCCCGCCGTGCACCAGCAGCAGTTCGCCGCGCTGCAACCGGGCCGTCATCACCAGGTTGGACCACACCGTGCAGGCCGCCTCCGGCAGCGCTGCTGCCGAGACCAGGTCAACGCCGGTGGGTATCGGCAGCAGCTGTTCGACCGGACAGCGGACCAGCTCGGCATACCCGCCGCCGGCCAACAGTGCGCAGCATTCGTCACCCACCGACCACCCGGTGACGCCGTCCCCGAGAGCAGCGACGGTTCCGGAGCACTCCATGCCGAGAATGTCGGAGGCACCCGGCGGCGGCGGATAATGGCCGGCCACCTGCGACAGATCCGCCCTGTTCACCGCGCTCGCCGCCACCGAGATCAGGACTTCGCCCGGCTCGGGCGTCGGGTCCTGCACCTCGGACCAGCGCAGCTCTGCCGCCTCGGAATCGGTGCCGCCGCCCTTCGGGACCTCTCCGATCGTCACCGCCCACATTCCCGCCACCCTATCCGGGTGTGCACACCTCCCGAATGGCCGGTGTGGCCGGCCGGTCCGGCGGCGAACGTGATGCTGCCGGCGGCATTATTCGTGCTGACCCGGTGGTTGCCGAGTCGCCCAATCGGATTGCCCCGCTGACTGCCGAAGGGCACCCTGGGCGGGATGAGCATCCTCGCCGATTACTGGCCACCGGACGGCATCAGGGTCCGGACCCGGCGGCTCAGGCTGTCGGTGATCACCGAATCCGACTTCCCCGAGGCCATCGAAGCGATCCTCGCCGGGATCCACGATCCGCGGCGGATGCCGTTCGAGAATCCCTGGACTGACGCGCCACGTGACGAGCTGATCCCCAACTCGTTGCGGCACTGGTGGTCCGTCCGGGGGAATGTCACTCCCGAACACTGGCAGCTACCGTTCGCCGTGCGCCACGAGGACACCTTCGTGGGAGTTCAGGAGCTGGCCGCGAAGGACTTCGCCGTCACCCGGACGGTGCGGTCCGGCTCCTGGCTGACCAGGTCCGCTCAGGGCAACGGCATCGGCGTCGAGATGCTCGCAGTGTGCGGGCTCGGGCCGTGCCTGCGAATGTTGGGAACCCGCCCCATCGACCGATGAGATCTGCGGCGAGTTCACCTGGGCATCCGATGCGAGCGATCGGTCATCCGCCGGGGGCTGCCTAGGCTGACCGACGTGTCGCCCGATACATCCACAACGCCGCCGCCCGGACCCGATCCGGTTGTCGGCTCGTCGGGCATCGACCGGGTCCCGGCGCCGGTGCTGTTTCTGGTGTCCGGCTTCAGCCAGTACTACGGCGCCGCGCTGGCCGTCGGTCTGTTCGCCACCGTTCCGGCGTTGGCAGTGTCGTGGTGGCGGATCGCCTTCTCCGCTGCGGCCTTGTTGATCTGGCGCCGGCCGTGGCGGAACCGTTGGACGGCGCGCGAAGTGGGCGCCTCGGCGTTGTTCGGCATCGTCTTGGCGGCGATGAACCTGTCCTTCTATCTGGCGATCGATCACCTTCCACTGGGAACCGCGGTGGCGATCGAATTCCTGGGTCCGGTCGGGGTGGCGGCGATCACCGGCCGCGGCCGTCGCGAGCGGGCCGGAATCGTGCTGGCGGCCGCCGGTGTCGTGTTGCTCGCCGGCGTGACGGTGTCCGGTGGCTGGACCGGCTCGGTCGTCATCGGACTTGCCGCGATCCTCGCCTCTGGGGCGTTCTGGGCCGGATACATCGTGCTCGGACGCCGGATCGCCACCCGACGGGACGGCATCACCTCGCTATCGGTGGGAATGACGGCGGGCGGGATCGTGGCGATCCCGTTCGGTGTCGGCTCGATCACCGCGGTGGTCACCGACGCGCGGACGGTGGCTCTGCTGGCCGGGGTGGCGGTGCTGAGTTCGGTGCTTCCGTACGCGATCGAGCAGGTGGTGCTCAAGCGGGTGACGGCCGCCCAGTTCGCCGTCCTGCTGGCGTTACTGCCGGTGGCCGCCGCGGTCGTCGGCGCCGTGATCCTGCGGCAGGTGCCATCGGTCTGGGAGGTCATCGGCGTGGTGCTGGTGTGCCTGGCGATCGCGCTGGCCGGCGGCCGGCAGCCCAGCGGCGATCAGCTGCCCGGCAACTGAATCAGCCGAGATTCTTGGCGCCGAAGGTGTCGCACTGGGCCGGGTCGCCCGTGCTCCACCCGTTCTTGAACCACTTCTCCCGCTGGGCGGAGCTGCCGTGAGTGAACTGTGATCGATCGACCCCGCCGCCGCCCAGCTTGGTCTGGATGTAGTCGTCGCCGATCTTGGATGCGGTGTCCAGCGCATCACTGATGTCTTGCTGGGTGATGTCGGTGATCAGGATCTGACCATCGGGGCCGGGCGTGGTGGTGGCGTTCTTCGCCCAGACTCCGGCATAGCAGTCCGCCTGCAGTTCCAGCCGTACCGAACCCGAGTCCGGACCGGAGGCACTGCCGACATTCTTCGACGTGCCGAGCAGTGCCTGGATGTGGTGGCCGTACTCGTGGGCAAGGACGTAGCCCTCGGCGAACACTCCACCGTTGGTACCGAAATCGTTCTTCAGCGTCTGCCAGAACGACAGGTCGATGTAGACCTGGTTGTCCTGCGGGCAGTAGAACGGCCCCATGCCGGTATCGCCGGTGCCGCAACCGGTCTGAGTCTGACCGGAGTAGAACACGGTGATCGCTTCCGGGTAGTTCCTGCCCGACTTCTGGAACTGGTTGGCCCAATAGTCCTGGATCGAGTTGACGAAGCCGACCACCCGGCAGTCGTCGTTGGTGTTCGCGTCTGCGCCGGTCTTGCACTGCTGCGCGAGTCTGCCGGTGTCGACCTGCCCGCCGGACTGGCCGGCCTGCTGGATCAGGCTGCTGCCAGACGCCCCGCCGCCGCCGCCGAACCTGCCGCCGAACAATTGGATCGCCGCCAGCACGATGACGACAATGATCCCCAGACCGCCACCGGCCCTGCCGATCGGGAATCCGCCCCTGCGGCCACCGAACCCGCCGCCACCGAACCCGCCGCCACCGAACCCGCCGCCACCGAACCCGCCGCCCGCGCCGCGCTGGTCGGAGACCTGCCCGGTGTCCAGCGACGCACCTTCGTTGAATCTCACCATCACATAGCTCCTCGGGCCGGGCTGGTGCGGGGCAGAGCCTGCGCAGTCACTGTAATGGAGGTCGCCGTGCGCTACCGGCTGAGAACGGTCCGGAAGCCCATCGCGAAAGGACGGTTGGCCATGCGGCGGCAGGGCGCCCGCTCGGATCGAAAGCGAAGACTCGAACTTCCCCATCCATCCGCTTTCGCTTTGTTTCGTTCTATTGACGTCAGGGCTTCGTTCCGGTTACGTACGCCGTACTCGTGCCGGCCATGCCGTCGGTGCCGGTCGTACCCAGCCCCGGGCCCGGCATCAGTCCGCGCCGGCAGCGACACGTCGAGGAGGACGCAGGGTGGCATCACTCGACGAATTCGCTCGGGCCCAGGCGATCCTGGTGGAGCTGGATCGAACCGGCCGGGTGCTGGTCGCCGCGCTCTCGGATCGGTTCGGGGTGTCCGCAGTCACCGTTCGCAAGGACCTCGACGCGCTGGAGCGCCGATCGATGCTGCGCCGGGTTCGCGGCGGTGCCGTCAGTACCGGCAAGGCCGACGAGGGCGCGTTCGAGATGCGCATGCGGCATTCGGTGCGCGCCAAACGCGCGATCGCGCAAGCCGTTGCGCCGCTGGTGCGGCACGGTGATGTGATCGCGATGGACTCGTCGACCACCTGCTTCTACCTGGCGCGTGAGCTGCTGGACCGTCGCAACATCGTGGTGGTGACCAACGGCCTTCGGACCGCCGAGCTACTGATGGAGCAGTCGTCGGCGATGGTGCTGATGCCGGGAGGGATCCTCCGCAGGTCCGCTGAATCGATGGTCGGACCGATCGGCGATGTGCTGAGCGGGCGGGGTCGCATCGACAAGGGCTTCTTCGGGCTGATGGGGCTGTCCACCACGCACGGGCTGCTGGACATCGTGGTGGAGGAGGCACAGACCAAGCAGTTCATGGCGAAGGCGTGCAATCAGATCTTCGGCCTCTTCGACTCCTCGAAGGTCGGCCGATTCGGACTGCACTCGTTCGCCGCCACCGACATGCTGACCGGCCTGTACACCGACGATGCGGTGGACGATGCCCTGATCCAGGAATGGGCAGCGGCCGGGGTTCCGGTCAACACTGTCGCCGTCGACTCGACCGTCGTCGACCTGCCTGTCGCGCGGCGCGCGTCCGGATTCGGCGCCGGGGAGCGATCGTGATCGGCTCGGGACGCCACCCGATCACGGTGGCAGCAGTCGACCTGGGAGCCGAGAGCGGCCGCGTCACCACCGTTGCCTTCAACGGCGAGAGCATGGACCTGCGGATCGTCAACCGCTTCGGCAATCGACCCAGGGTGCGTGAGGAGCTGCTGCGCTGGGACGTCGAGTCGCTGTGGAGTTCCATCACCGCCGGTCTCGGCGAGCTCGCTGCGCGGCAGGGCGAGGTCGCCGCCGTCGGAGTCGATGCGTGGGGCGTGGACTACGGCCTGATCGGAGCCGACGATGCGCTGGTCGACGACCCGGTCTGTTACCGCGACGAACGCAACGCCGCCGAGCTGGAACGCGCTCGCGCTCTGGTCGGTGAGCGGCGGCTGTACGACGCGACCGGTATCCAGATCATGTCGATCAACGCGGTGTTCGGCCTGATGGCGGATGCGGCCCACCGCCCGCACCGGCTCGCTGCTGCCCGGACGTTGCTGATGATGCCGGATGTGTTCCACCACCGGCTGTGCGGCTCGCTGGTCAGCGAGTACACGGCGGTGTCCACCTCAGGTGCCTACGATATGGCAGGAAACCGTTGGGCCGTCGAGCTTCTGGACGAGCTCGGCGTACCGACGCACATGCTGCCGGAGGTGGCGCTGCCCGGCACCGACGTCGGCGCGGTCATCGGCGAGCTGGCAGTCGGCGCACTCCGCGGCACCAGGGTGATCCTGCCGCCGAGTCACGACACCGCCAGCGCGGTGGTGGCCGTGCCGTTCCAGGATCCCGGAGCGCTGTTCATCTCCTCTGGGACCTGGTCACTGGTCGGTATCGAGGTGGGAAAGGCCATCGTCAATGACGCTTCACGGCGGATGAACCTGACCAACGAGGGTGGCTACGGCGGCACGATCCGGCTGCTGCGCAACGTGATGGGCCTGTGGATCCTGCAGGAGTGCCGGCGCCAGTGGACCAGTGAGGGCAACGCGTTCGGCTATCCGGAGCTCGCCGGGATGGCCGCCGCCGAACCCGGCCTGCTCTCGCTGATCGATCCGGACGCACCGGAATTCCTGCCGCCGGGCGACATGCCCTCCCGCATCCGCCAGTACTGCGCGCGGACCGGTTCACCGGTCCCGCAGAGCATCGGAGCTGTTGCCCGCTGCGTGATCGACTCGCTGGCTCTGGGTTACCGCGCGGTGGCCGACGACATCGCCGGCCTCACCGGTCGCCGACTCCCGTCGATCTCCGTCGTCGGCGGTGGTGCGCAGCACGAGTTGCTCGCACAGCTGACCGCCGATGCCACCGGGCTCGCCGTTCACTGCGGTCCGGCCGAGGCCACGGCGCTGGGCAACGCTGCCGTCCAGCTGGTCGCGCTCGGTGAACTTGATGGAGCGCAACAGATCCGACGGGTGATCGCCGCCGGAACCCACATCATCTCCTACCAGCCCCGGCCGGACTCGCGCTGGGACGAGGCCGCTGCCCGACTGGCGCGGCTGAGAGTCAGTCCGACCGGTGCGGCGCCGGACTTCGCAGCTTCCGGGGGCGGCCCCTGATCCTGCTGGTCCACCCTCCCGGCCACCGCAGCTGCATCCCGCTGCGGTCACCGGTCAGTCGATCCGCACGTGCACGCCACCAACCCAACACCACCACCCAGAGCGGGAAGCGCCCGCGACCACCACCAGGAGGACGAATGCGCACCAGCGGCGGCCAGTTCCAGCTGCTCGCGCTCGGCATCGTGCTGATCCTGGCCGCTCTGCTCAACGGGTTGGCCACCCGCAGGTACGGAGGGTCGAGATAGATGGCTGAGCAACAATCGCCGGCACGGCACGGGGCAGCGATCCACGCACCACAGTTGGTGAGCGACGAACTGCTGGCGCTCACCCGCTCGCTGGGCCGTCCCGACCGCGATCTGGTGATCCTGGCGGAGGGAAACACCAGCGAGCGGCTGGCCGACGGCCGGATCGTGGTGAAGGCTTCCGGGTCCGGCATGGCCACCGCAACGAACGACGACTTCGTGGTCGTCGACGTCGCCGAGCTGGCGCAGCTGCTGACCGACCCGGCCGCCGACCAGGCCGCGCTGACCGCTGCACTGGACGCCGGCTCCGTCGACGGGCGGCGTCGGCGCGGATCCATCGAGGCGCTGGTTCACGTTGCCGTACAAGCTGTATCCCCGACGCCGGCGGCTTCGCGATTTGTCGGGCACACCCATCCGACCGCCGTCGTCGGCCTGCTCGCTTCGGTGCACGCGGCGGACAGTTACCGGCGTCACGTGTACTCCGACGAAGCGGTGGTGGTGGGCCGGCCGCTGTTCGTCCCCTATGCACAGCCGGGGATCGAGCTGGGGCGGCTGTTCCATGCGGCGCTCCGGCGGCGGGTGGAGGAAACCGGTGACCTGCCGGCCCTGGTGCTGCTGGCCAATCACGGCATCGTGGCGATCGGCCCGACCGCCGCCGGCGTCGACGGCATCTCGGCGATGGCGGTCAAGGGCGCCCGGGTGCGGACAACCGCCTACGCCGTCGGCGGCATCGATCCGCTGACCGAGGAAGCAGTCGACAAGTTCTTTGCTCGCGACGACGTCGCCCAGCGCCGATCCGACCTCGCCCGTGGAGCGCTGTGAACAGCTGATCGAGCCCGACCGAACCGACCGAATCCTGGAACTGGGAGCACAATGCAACCCGACGAGGTACGCGCAACCCTGGCGCGACAGCACATCGAGACGCCGTCATGGGCGTACGGCAATTCCGGCACCCGGTTCAAGGTGTTCGCCCAGAACGGCATACCCAGGGACGCCTTCGAGAAGATCTCCGACGCCGCCCAGGTGCACCTGTTCACCGGCGTAGCGCCGTCGGTGGCCATTCACATCCCCTGGGACTCCGTCGATGACTATCCGAAACTTTCCGCGCATGCCGTCAGCGCGGGCGTCGCGATCGGTGCTGTCAACCCGAATACCTTCCAGGAGAACGAATATCGCCTCGGCAGCGTCTGTCATCCCGATCCCGCGATTCGCCGGAAGGCAATCGATCATCTGCTGGAATGCGTGGACATCGCCGCGCAGGTCGGAAGCAGGCAGCTGTCGCTGTGGTTCGCCGACGGCACGAATTATCCGGGGCAGGATTCGATCAGCGAACGGCAGGACAGGCTCGCCGAAGCGCTGGTCGAGACCTACGCCGCCGTCGCAGCCGTCTCACCTGAGATGACCATGCTGGTGGAGTACAAGTTCTTCGAGCCGGCGTTCTACTCCACCGACATCCCCGACTGGGGAACGGCGCTGCTGCATTGTCTACACCTGGGGCCGCAGGCGAAAGTGCTGGTGGACACCGGACATCACGCTCCGGGCGTCAACATCGAGATGATCGTGGCGACGCTGCTGCGAGAGAACCGGCTCGGCGGTTTCCACTTCAACTCGCGGTTCTACGCAGACGACGATCTGATGGTGGGCGCGGCCGACCCGTTCGGGCTGTTCCGCATCATGTTCGAAGTGGTCCAAGCCGGAGCGGTGCTGCCGGACGCCGGTGTCGCCTTCATGCTCGACCAGTGCCACAACATCGAACCCAAGATCCCGGCCGAGATCCGCTCGGTGATGAACGTCCAGGAAGCCACCGCCAAGGCGCTGCTGGTGGACACGGATGCATTGCGGGCGGCCAGATCGGCTGGTGACGTCCTGGCCGCGAACGCCGTGCTGATGGATGCCTACAACACCGACGTGCGCCCCCTTCTCCGGCAGCTGCGGGAAGAGATGGGTCTGCATCCCGATCCGCTCGCCGCCTACGCGGCCAGTGGATACGCCGACAAGATTCTCATCGAGCGACAGGGCGGTTCAGCCGCGGGATGGGGTGCCTGAGATGCCCCGAACGACCACGACCACGACCACGACATCCGGCACCGCGACCCGCACCGCTACCGCGGCGAGGCAGGACGGAAGCGTCGAGCGTCCCGCGGACCTGCCGGAAGGGGTCAGCGATCTGCTGGGCCGATCCAACCGGCTGGGCAGCGACCCCGCGGTGACCAACTACGGGGGCGGCAACACCTCGGCCAAGGTGCGGCAGGTCAATCCGGCGACCGGCATCGAGGTGGAAGTGTTGTACGTCAAGGGATCCGGTGGTGATCTCGGAACCCTCGGCCCGACCGGCCTCGCCGCCATCGAGCGGGATCGGTTGGTGGCGCTGGACGGCGTCTACCGTGGCGTCGACCACGAGGACGAGATGGTCAGTCTCTTCCCGTACTGCAGCTTCGGCACCGGCGGCGCCGCGCCGTCAATCGACACACCGATGCACGGGCTGGTCGATCAAGCCCACGTCGATCATCTGCATCCGGATGCGGTGATCGCTCTGGCCTGCGCGTCCGACGGTGAGAGGTTGGTGCGGAAGATCTGGGGCGGAACGGTTGCCTGGGTGCCGTGGAAGCGGCCCGGCTGGGAACTGGGCAAGGCCATGCGCGAGCTGTCGTCCGACCCGACGGTGATCGGCGCCGTGCTCGGCGGCCACGGGCTGACCGCCTGGGGGCGCACCAGCGACGAGGTCGAGAGGCGGTCGAAGAAGATCATTCGAGACGCTCAGCGCTACCTCGATCGGCATTCCAAGCCGCAACCTTTCGGCGCGCAGGTGAAGGCGCGCAAACCGCTCGACCGGAATGCTCGTCGGGACCGGGCGGCTGAGCTCTTCCCTCATCTGCGCGCCGTTGCGTCCGCCGACCGACGGATGATCGGCCATTTCACCGACAGCGACGTGGTTCTCGACTTCATGTCCCGCCGCAAGCTGGAGCAGCTGGTGGCGCTGGGCACCTCCTGCCCCGACCATTTCCTGCGTACCAAGGTGCGTCCACTGCTGCTGGACACGCCGGTCCACGCGCCGATCAACAAGGTGATCGACCGGCTCGCCGAACTGCACACCGAATACCGGGTCGACTACCAGGCGTACTACGACCGACACGCCGGTCCGGACACCCCCGCGATCCGCGGCGCCGATCCGGCCATCGTCCTGGTCCCGGGCATCGGGATGTTCTCCTTCGGCGCCGACAAGCAGACCGCCCGCGTCGCCGGCGAGTTCTACGTCAACGCCATCAATGTGATGCGCGGAGCGGAGGGGGTGTCGAAGTATCAGCCTGTCAGCGAGTCGGACAAGTTCTCCGTCGAGTACTGGCAACTGGAGCAGGACAAGCTCGACCGGCGGCCGAGGCCGAAGGCACTCGCCGGAAAGGTGGCGCTGATCACCGGCGCCGCGTCGGGCATCGGGCTGGCCATTGCGCAGCTGTTCGCCGCGAACGGGGCGAACGTCGTCGTCGCCGATCTGGACGTCGGCAGGTCCGCCGAGGTGGCTGCCGAACTCGGCGGGAGCGATGTCGCGGTCGGCGTCGGGATGGACGTCACCGATGCCGAGGCGGTCACCGCCGGGGTGGCGGCGGCGATCCTGGGCTTCGGCGGTGTGGACATCGTCGTCAACAATGCGGGCATCACCCGGGCCGGATCGCTCCCGGACACCACCGCGGCGGACTGGGATCTGCAGTACCGGATAATGCCGCGGGGCTCGTTCCTGGTGGCCAAGGCTGTCGAACCGGTGCTACGGGCGCAGAAATCGGGCGGCGACATCATCAGTGTCTGCTCGAAGAACGCCGTCTTCGCCGGCCCGGACAACATCGCCTATTCGTCGGCGAAGGCGGCGCAGGCGCACATGGTGCGGCTGCTCGCGGCGGAGCTCGGAGACATCGGGGTCAGGGTCAACGGGATCAATCCCGACGGGGTGGTCCGCGGATCGGGCATCTTTGCCGGCGGCTGGGGCGCTTCGCGTGCGAAGACGTACGGCGTCCCGGAATCGGAACTCGGCAAGTACTACGCCCAGCGCACCGTGCTCAAACAGGAGGTGCTGCCCGAACACATCGCCCAGGCCGCTCTGGCGCTCACCAACGGCACGCTGCCGATCACCACCGGCCTGCTGATCCCGGTGGATTCTGGTGTTCCCCAGGCCTTTCTTCGATGACCGACGGCGGGTCAGGGGGCGAGCAGGCCGCACCACCCGACATCACCACCCGGCATCACCACCCAGCACATCCAGCGGCCGCCCGGCCAGCAGAAAGGTAACACGATGACGAACAAGATCGGTGTGCACGCACTGGTGTGGGTCGGCGGATGGAGCGATGACGAGGCCAGGCTGGCCATCTCATCGTCCGCCGAGGCCGGCTACGACCTGATCGAGCTGGCGATCATGGATCCGGAGAACCAGAGCGGGAAGTCGGCGCAGAGCACCGCGGCGCTGTTGGCCGAACACGGCCTGACGGCGGGCATGTCCATGGGACTGGACGACGACACTGACGTGTCCTCGGACGACCAGGAGATCGTCACCGCCGGTCGACGCCGGCTGGCAGCGGCCGTCAATCTTGCCCGCGACATCGGCGCGGACTACCTGGGTGGGGTGATCTTCTCCAAACTCGGCAGGTACTCGGCGCCGGTCACCGAACGTGGGTACGCCAACTCGGTGCAAGCCATTGCGGCGCTGGCGGATCAGGCCCGCGAGTCCGGCATCACTCTGGGACTTGAGTTCTGCAATCGCTACGAGACCAACGTTCTGAACACCACCGCGCAGACTCTCGAGTTCATCTCGGCAGTGGGTCGGGACAACGTTGTTGCGCACCTGGACACCTACCACATGAATATCGAAGAGGTCAGTTGCACCGCAGCGGTGGAACTGGCGGCGGCTGCCGGGAAGCTCGGCTATGTCCACGTCGGCGAATCCCACCGGGGGCAGCTGGGCACCGGGTCCGTCCCCTGGGACGAGTTCTTCGCAGCCCTGAAGAAGGTCGACTACCAGGGCACCATCACCTTCGAGTCGTTCTCGTCGAAGGTGGTCAACCCGCAGCTCTCCTCCGCGCTGGCGATCTGGCGCAATCTCTGGGACGACAGCATGGCGCTGGCCACCGGTGCCCGGGAGTTCATCCGTTCCAGCTACGGAGCCTGACCCCTGCCGGCGAAGTGGATCCTCGCCGGGCGAGCGCGGTTATGGTTACCTAGCTGGTGCAGGGAGGCGTGTCCGAGTGGCCGAAGGAAGCCGCCTTGAAAGCGGCCAGGTGTCAAAGCCTCGGGGGTTCGAATCCCTCCGCCTCCGCTCAGCTGCCCCGCTATGTCGCCGGACGTTCATCGGACGGTCGTTCCGCGCTCGTTGACCGAGGGTCCGGCGCTGCCCGGGGGAGCCTGAGCCGTCACCCAGCGCACACACAGGTGGCGCGCGCATGGGCGTGGTCGGCGCCGCTGGGATGTGGGCCACGATCGGCGGCTCCCTCGATACGAATCCGGTCTCACCGGGTGACGTGATCGGGCATCGGTGGTGAACCCGGGTGTTCACTCACGGTCCAGCCGCTGTTACGTGCCGCTTCAGAGTTCGGGCGTTGGGTCGGTCCGTTGACCGGCGCACACCTCGAACGGCGCCGAACGAGAACAACGGCCACTGATGCGCATACCGAAGTGGAGCAAACGGACAGTCATCGTCACGTCTGTGGTGGTACTGGCCGCCGGAGGCGGTGGAATCGCCTACGGCACAGGGCTTTTCGGCAAGAACAAGCCGTTGGCCGACAAGACTGTCGGCCAGCAAGCGGACGGAAGTTATCTGGTGCAGACGAACCAGTTCGTCAGCCCGGTGGGCGAAGTGATCAACGAGCGCGGTCGGCCGTTCGGTCTGGCCCTCAGCCCTGACGGGAAGACGGCGGCATCACTGAACGGTGGCGGCGCCACCACCGGCATGGTGACGGTGTTCGATCTGGTGAACCACCTCGTGGTGCAACAGGTGGGCACCGGCAGTAAGTCGATCGGCGGCATCCTGTACTCCGCCGATGGCAAGCAGCTGTGGGCCACTCAGCCGGGCGGCGTCACCCGGTTCGACGTCGCCGTCGATGGAAAGCTCGCCAACCAGGTAACCGTCACCCTGCCGGGTGTCGCTGGCCGGCAGCCGGTACCGGCCGGCCTGGCCTGGGCGCCGGACGGGAAGCTGCTGGTCACACTCAGCGCCAACAACACGCTCGGGGTGATCGATCCGAACACCAACACCCTGCTGCAGCAGATCAAGGTCGGCAACGTGCCGAACAGCATCGTGCTGATCGGGGGTAAGGCGTTCGTGAGCAACCAGGGCGGACGCCCGGCGGCCGCCGGCGATCGCACCGACGCGTCCTACGGCACCGAGATCGTCACCAACAACAGGGACGCGGTTCCCTCGACGGGTTCGGTATCCGAGGTGGACCTGGCAGCCGGCAAGGAGATCAAGACATTCAAGGTCGGCATCGGGCCGAGCGCGATGCTCGCGGTCGGCAGCACCCTGCTGGTGGCGAACACCGACGACGACACCGTCTCGACGATCGACACCGTTCGGGGGGAGAATACCCGCACCTTCGAGACCAACCCGGCGCCCGGCTCGCCGTACGGTGCGCAGCCGAACGGCCTTGCGATGATCGACCAGACACACCTGGCAGTCAGCCTGGGCCGGTTCAATACCGTTGCGGTGTACCAGTTCACCTCCGGCCGGGGAGTGCCGAGCTTCGAGGGGCTGATCCCCACCGGATCATTCCCCAGTGGCATCGCCCATGATCAGCAGCTGGGCAAGCTGGTGATCGCCAGCGAGCAGGGCATCGGCTCGGTCGGCCCGGACGGAACGATCAATGAGGGCGTCGGCACCAATCCAGCCACCTCCAAGCTGGGCTACAACTTCATCGGCACGGTTCAGACGGTCTCAGTGCCTTCGGCTGAGCAGATGCAGGAGTGGACCAAGAAGGTCTTCGCCAACAATCAGTGGAACGGACTGGTGCAGCGCAACGCATCCGCGGCCGACCCCAACTGCGCACCGAAGGACAAGGAGAACGACAAGGACAAGAAGGGCAAGTGCCCGCCGCGCAAGGCGGTGCCGGTTCCAGTCCGCACCGGCGATCCCTCGACCATCCAGCACGTGTTCATGATCGTCAAGGAGAACCGCACCTACGACCAGGTGCTCGGCGACGAACCGCGCGGCAGCGGCGACCCGAGCCTGGCCCAGTTCGGTGGCAAGGTGACGCCCAACCTGCACCAGCTGGTCAAGCAGTTCCCGCTGGTGGACAACCTGTACTCCGACGGGACGAACTCGGCCGAGGGGCACCACTGGCTCAACCAGGCCTTCGTCAACAACTACATGCAGCAGATGTACGGCAGCTACACCCGCTCCTACCAGACCGGCGATCCGATGAGCAACGTACAGAGCGGCTGGATCTGGGGCAATGCCCAGCGCAGCGGCAAGTCGGTCGTCAACTGGGGGGAGCAGATCGATCGCTACGTCGATGCGGCCGGCAACCGCACCCCGGCCGGCAGCTGGCCACAGTGGTACCAGGACTCGAAGATTCTGGAGCACAAGGCAACCGGCGAGCTGCACGTCCCCATCGGCACCTACAAGGCCAAGACGGACATCCCCTCGCTGCAGGCGGTGACCAAGCCGAACTATCCGAACTTCGACCTGAACATCCCTGATCAGTACCGGGTCGATCTGTTCCAGCGGGATTTCGCCAAGTACGTGCGGAACAACGATCTGCCGAACCTCAACATGATGTGGCTGTCCAGCGACCACACCAACGGCACCAGCCCGGGAAGGATCACCCCGTCCGCCTACGTCGCGGACAGCGATCTCGCCGTCGGCCGGATCGTCGACACCATCTCGCACAGCAAGTACTGGAAGAACACGGCCATCTTCGTCATCGAGGACGACTCGCAGAACGGAGTTGATCACGTGGACGGGCACCGCAACCCGACCCTGGTGATCAGCCCCTATGCCAAGCGGGGTGCGGTGGTGCACAGCTACTACAGCCAGCTCAACATGATCCACACCATCGAACAGATCCTCGGCATGCCGCCGATGAACTCGCAGGACCTGGCGGCCACACCGATGTTCGATGCTTTCACCAACAAGCCGAACCTCAGCCCGTACACGGCGGTGCCCAACCAGATCCCGCTGGACTCCACCAACCCGACGGTGGCGCAGATCAGCAACTCCGCACAGAAGGCCTGGGCGCAATGGTCTTCGAAGCAGGACTACCAGAGCGAGGACATGCTGAACATGCCACAGGCCAACAGGGACATCTGGTACTCCTCCAGCAACTTCACGCGCCCGTACCCGGGCGATGCGACGGTGCTGCTGCCAGACCAGGTGCCCGGTGCGGGAACCCCGAAGGCTAAAGCCGACGGCGACGGACACTGAATCAGCATGTGCAGATCCGCAGAGCACACCTGCTGATCGGCACGGAGCGCTGATCGGCCCCAACAGGCAGTGATCAGGAATTGACCCGCCATCGCAGGTGGCCCGGCTGCCGACGTTTGTCGGTAGCCGGGCCGGTCGTGGTCAAGGGAGGTTTCGCCTGTGTGTCGTGCTCGGCTGGGGGTACCTGAAAGACTCAGCGGATGAACTCTCAGGACATCCCCGGATCGTCCGGCCCGGTTCCTCGGCCCTGGGCACCGGGTCCGCACCAGCCCGGTGTGCACCAGCCCGGTGTGCACCAGCCCGGTGCGCACCAGCCCGGTGCGCACCAGCCCGGTGACCGGCGGGTGCTGCTGGAGATCCGGCCGAGCAGCCAGACATATGGGCGCGGTCTGGCCACCCGGGCGGTGGCCATGGTGCCGCTCATCGCCATCGGTCTGTTCAGCGGCAACGGCTCCAGCGTGTCGCCGGTGGTGCGTTGGGTGATCGTCGGCGCCGGTGTGCTGATCGGAGTGGTCGCCATCGGGATGATGATCACCCGGGTGCAACTCACGCTGGGATCGATCAGGGTGCGCCGGCTGATCGGCACGGAGAAGGAGATCCCACGCGGGCAGGTTGGCTACGGGATCCTGATCCAGCAGTACGAGCAGTTCGCAAACATGGTGGCTCCGCTGCTGATCCTTCTCGACAGCTCCAGACGCAAGCTGCTGCAGCTGTCCGGGCAGGTGTACGCGGCGGGGGATCTGAATGCGCTGGCCCAGGCGGTGGGCATCGCCAACTTCGACGTGATCGCCGCGCCGGTGACGCCGAAGTTGGTCGACCAGCGGCATCCCAGGGTGCTCTCCATCTGGGAACGCCGGCCGTTCCTGATCGCGTTCCTGGTGGTCGGGGCGGTGGTCGTGCTGGTGATCCTCTTCGCGGTGTTGAGCGGCACCGGCTGACCGGTCCACCTCGCCGGAACAGCGCGGGGATGATGGGATCGCCCCACCGAAGGGCGCAGCCGCGGCGGACCCGCCCGCGCGCGCGTCATAGGGTGCCTTGAGTGAGCCCGCTGGAGATCGTCCTCATCCTGATCGCCGGCGTCGGCGCCGGGACGATCAATGCCATCGTCGGCTCCGGCACCCTCATCACCTTCCCGACCCTGATTGCCTTCGGCTTTCCGCCGGTGGTGGCCACCATGTCGAACGCGGTCGGTCAGATACCCGGCGGGCTGTCGTCCAGCTGGGGCTACCGCCGGGAATTGGGTGGGCAGGCACCACGGATCCGGCAGCTGATGCCGGCGTCCCTGCTCGGCGCGGTCACCGGGGCCTGGCTGCTGTTGCACCTGCCGGCCAAGGCTTTCGAGGTGATCGTCCCAGTTCTGTTGATCTTCGCGGTGGTGCTGGTGGTCGCCCAGCCGTCGATCCAGAGCTGGATCCGCCGGCGTAAACAGGCTGCCGGTCTCGATCACGCCGACCTCAGCCGCAGGCACCACGTCCTTCTGGTGATCGGCACCTACCTGGTCGGGATCTACGGCGGCTACTTCACCGCCGCACAGGGCGTGCTGCTGGTCGGGGTGCTGGGCGCCATGCTGCCGGAGCCCTTGCAGCGGATCAACGGCCTGAAGAATGTGCTGACGTTGGCGGTAAACGTGGTGGCCGCCGGCGCCTACACCATCTTCGAGTTCCACCGGATCAATTGGGCCGCAGCGGGTCTGATCGCCATCGGAACACTGATCGGCGGGTTCATCGGATCCAGCCTGGGGCGCCGGCTGCCGCCGGTGGCTCTGCGCGCGGCGATCGTGGTGCTCGGCGTGATCGCGATCTGGCGCCTGCTGGCCACCTGAGCTGTCTCGGCGGTCCCGGACGGCGCCGGAGAGACCGTCCGGTGGGTGCACTGTCCGGTCAGTGCACGAAAGATGCCGCGGCGGCCAAGAACTGGTCGTTCTCCTGGGGTGCGCCGATGGTCACCCGGACGCCGCCGCCCGCTTCCGGGAACGCCCGGACGATCACCCCGTTGGCCTCGCAGTGCGCGGAGAAATCTGCGGCCGCCTCCTGCAACGGCAGCCAGACGAAATTGGCCTGCGACGGGGGAACCTGGAATCCGTTGCGGCGCAGGGCCTGCGTCACCCTGGTCCGTTCGGAGATCACCTGCTGCCAACGTGGGCGCAGCGTCTGCCGCTGGCCGAGCGCGGCGATGGCTGCTGCCTGGGCGAGTGCGTTCAGCGCGAACGGGATGGCAACCTTGCGCAGGGCGTTGATCACCGGTTCGTCTCCGACTGCGTAGCCGACGCGGATGCCTGCCAGCCCGTAGGCCTTGGACAAGGTGCGCAGGGCCAGCACGTTCGGCCGGCTCTGCGCGATCTGTACTCCGTCCGGGGACTCGGCGGCGGTGTCGAATTCGCGATACGCCTCGTCCACCACCACCAGCACGTCGTCCGGGACGGCGTCCAGAAGCGCCTCGAGGTCGGAGGCGTTCACCGTGGTACCGGTCGGGTTGTTCGGGGTGCAGACGAAGATCAAGCGCGTCGCCACGGTGACGGCAGCGGCCATCGCGTCCAGATCCAGCGCATGGCCGGCGGTCACCGGCACCTGCACGGCCTTCGCGCCGGTGATCCGGGTGACGATCGGGTACGCCTCGAATGACCGCCAGCCGAAGATCACCTCGTCGCCCTCGCCGGCGACCGCCTGCACCACCTGCTGGCACAACGCCACCGATCCGCAGCCGGCGATGAGCCGGGGGACCGGCGCCCCGGTGTGTGCCGACAGCGCCTGCAGCAGCAGGGCCGCCCCGTTGTCCGGGTAGCGGTTGATGCCGGTGACCGCGGTCGGAGAGTCGTCGGCGACCGCTGCGGCGATCGCCTCCGCCACCGCCGGCAGTGTCGGGAAACTCAGCTCGTTCGACGCCAGTTTCACCGCTCCTGGCACCGTCCGACCGGGCGCGTAGGCAGGCAGCGTACGCAGTGCCTCGCGGATCCGGACAGGCATCGTCGACCTCCTCGTCGGGTGGGCCGGTGATAGATCGCCATCGTCCACCTCCGCTGCTGACGGCTCGGCCCTCCGGCCGAGGCTATCGCTGCGGCGACGACGACCGGCCGGCGGTAGCGCGGAGGACCGGCCCGGCCGCAGGGTCGTGCCCGCCCGGGGCGTCGTGTAGGAACAACACCATGACGAGCAGCCCGCACGCAGGGATGGCCGGATCCTCGGTGCCGGAGGTGCTGTGGCAGCCGACCGAGGAACGGATCGCCAGGGCCGCCGTCACCGACTTCGCCACCTTCCTCCGGCACCGCACCGGCAGGGACTTCGACGACTACCCGTCACTGTGGGAGTACTCCACCACCGAGCTGGACGGGTTCTGGGCAGCGGTGGCCGACTATTTCGGAGTGCGCTGGGCCGCTCGTCCGACCGCCGTCCTGGCCCGGGAAGCGGGCCAGGGCGTGTACGGCGCGCGGTGGTTCCCCGGCGGCAGACTGAACTACGCCGAGCATGCGTTGGCCGCGACGGACGGACGCGCCGACGACGATCTGGCGGTCATCGCCACCGACGAGAGTGGATCCGAGCAGCTGTTGACGCTGGCCCAGCTGCGCAGTCAGGTGGCGCACGCGCAGGCCGGCCTGCGCCGGATCGGCGTCCAGGCCGGCGATCGGGTGGTCGCGCTGGTGCCTAACGGCACGCACGCGCTCATCGGCTTCCTGGCGACGGCTGCGTGCGGCGCCGTCTGGTCGTCGTGTTCGCCGGATTTCGGACCCGGGTCGGTCATCGATCGGTTCACCCAGATCGAGCCAACGGTGTTCATCGCGGTGGACGGATACCGCTACGGCGGCAAGGAGTTCAGCACCGCCGAGACCGTCGGCAAGGTGCGTTCGGCGCTGCCCGGCCTGGCGGCCACCATCGTCATCGACGTGCTCGGCCGGTCGACGCCGGAGGGCGCCGTGGGCTGGGAGACGTTCCTGGGGGTGGACGGACCACCCGAGGTTGAGTATGCGGCGGTCGATTTCAGCGCGCCGCTGTGGGTGCTCTACTCGTCCGGCACCACCGGCCTACCCAAGCCGATCGTGCAATCGGTCGGCGGCGTCCTACTCGAGCATCTGAAGGCACTGCGGTTGCAGAGCGATCTGGGGCCCGGCGACCGATTCTTCTGGTTCACCACCACCGGCTGGATGATGTGGAACTTGCTGGTCGGCGGCCTGCTGGTAGGCGCCACGGTCGTGCTGTTCGACGGCCATCCGGGCCACCCCGATCTGATGGCACTGTGGCGGCTGGCGGAGAAGCACCGCATCAGCTATTTCGGCACGTCCGCGCCGTACATCGCGGCCTGCCGGGCGAAAGAGCTGACACCCGCGAGAGAGCTGGACCTGACGGCCATCGCCGCAGTCGGTTCCACCGGATCACCACTGTCCACCGAGGGTTTTCGCTGGATCATCGACGAGGTCGGTGATCACGTGCAGATCTGCTCGGTGTCCGGCGGCACCGACCTGTGCACCGCGGTGGTCGGTGCCTCGCCGACGGTGCCGGTGTGGATCGGGGAGATCTCCTGCCGGGCGCTGGGCGCCAAGGTGGAGGCGTTCGACGAGGCGGGGAACGCGGTGACCGACGCCGTCGGCGAACTGGTGATCACCGCGCCGATGCCGTCGATGCCGGTGTTCTTCTGGGACGACCACGATGGCTCGAAACTTCGGGCCAGCTACTTCGAGGACTACCCGGGGGTGTGGCGGCACGGCGACTGGATCCGGATCACCAGCCGCGGCTCCTGCGTGATCGAGGGCCGCTCGGACGCCACCCTGAACCGGGGCGGAGTGCGGATGGGCACCGCCGAGTTCTACCGGGTGGTCGAGTCCGAACCAGGCGTCGTCGACTCGCTGGTGATCGACACGTCGGGCTCGGCCGGCGAAGGGGACCTGCTGCTGTTCCTGGTGCTGGATGCAGGGCAGGACATTGCCACGGTGGCAGGAAGACTCCGGGCGTCGATCCGTTCCGACCTGTCGCCCCGGCACGTGCCAGGGTCGGTCATCGAGGTGACGTCGATCCCGCGGACGCTCAACGGTAAGAAGTGCGAAGTACCGGTGAAGCGGATCCTGACTGGCACGCCCGTCGAGAAGGCGGTATCCAAGGACGCGCTGGCCGATCCGGCAGCGCTGGATGCGTTCCTGGCGGTGGCGCGGTCGGGGATGAAGCCTGGCACGTAGGTCGGCGAGCCCTGGTCAGCGGCTTTGCGCCGTATGCGCTGCGCCGGGTAACCTGAGCGGTCGGTGGCCTCCTTACGGTGGCACTGGGGAAGCGTGCCAGAGCGGCCGAATGGGACACACTGCTAATGTGTTGTGCTCGTCAAGGGTACCGAGGGTTCAAATCCCTCCGCTTCCGCGGAAGATCAACTGAACAGCACCACCTGCGCCCGTGGCCCAACGGATAAGGCATCTGACTACGGATCAGAAGACTGGGGGTTCGAATCCCTCCGGGCGCACCAAGGGATTCCTGGTCTCTGACGTGCGATACGTTCCGCTGGGGCCTTGTAGGGCCAGTACTACAGTCGCACTTATGGGTGAGGTCCGCGGGCCCGGTAGTGGCAGTGGCGGGCGCGTTGTTGGTGGCGGCGTCGCCACTTGGAGCGGGTGAGAGTGGCGTCCGGGTCCAGGGGATCGGTCCAGATCAGTTGGATCAGGAGTCGCCGGATTTCCGGACGGTGAGGGCGATGATCATGACCGGTGCGCCGGTGCACGTCGTGGTCCTGGTGATCGCCGCCTTCCTGGTGATGAAGGCCAACCAGAAGCCGGCAGTGGCCACCGGAGCCCCATCCGCGCCGGCCGGGGCATCCTCGAGAACTCGATCAAAAACGTTCCGGCCTCGACCTTCGACGCCTGCGGCAAGGGCACTAGCGTCAACCCGCCGACGGTGATCAGCGGCGCTGCCCTGACCGCGAACGGCAAGCCAAGAGTGCTCTACATCGGTGCGGAGTTCTGTCCGTACTGCGCGGCCGAACGCTGGGCCATGATCACCGCGCTGTCCGGTTCGGGACCTTCACCAATCTCGGGGTCACCGTCTTCGTCGACGGATGTCTACCCGAGCACGGCGACCCTTTCGTTCCATGGCGCGACGTACACCAGCACCCTGCTCTCGTTCACCGGCGTCGAGCAGACCACCAACATCTCCAACGGGAGCGGCGGTTACACGCCCCTTGACACGGTGGCTGCCGCCGACGCCGCTCTGCTGACCAAGTACGACACCCAGCAGAGCATCCCGTTCGTGGACTTCGGCAACACATACATGGTCGTCGGTTCCTCCTATCTGCTCGATTCACTCAAAGGGCTGACGCAGAGCCAGATCGCCGCCAAAATGTTGAAGCCCACCTCGGCCGTCGCGCAGAACGTGGTGGGTGCGGCCAACATGATCAGCGCGGTCCTGTGCAAGATGACGAACGGTCAGCCCGCCGCGGTCTGCACCTCGTCGGCTGTGACGTCGCAGACCCTGCCGTCATGACGATCGGGACACAGCCGGCCAAAAGGTCGGTCCCGGCGTTGGTGGCGTTCGGCCTCTGCATCGTGGGGGTACTGATCTCGGCCTACCTGACGTACGAACACTTCACCGACTCCATCACACTGGCGTGGGCTCGGACAGCGGCACGGTGAACTGTCTCAAGGTGACCACCAGCCAATGGTCGGTGATCGCCGGGATACCGGTGGCCGTGGCCGGTCTCGCCTTCTTCCTGGCCATGACGCTGCTATGTGCCCCGACCCGGTGGGCACGCGACACGGCTCTGCTCCGGCTCATCGGGGGTGGTCGCCGGCATGGTGATGGTGCTGTGGCTCGTCTACGTGGAGATCTTCAAGGTCGACGCAATCTGCCCGTGGTGCACGGGCGTCCACGTCGTCGCCCTGCTGCTGCTCGTCACCATCCTGTGGTGGCGGGAGAGCGAACGCTCCTATCGGTAGTCGCAACTACGATAGCGCCGTCGAGAGCCGAACCATCGGTGG